>AZIJ01018540.1_pt1 | contig 42670 bp, 37 predicted proteins | sample 359151 | NCBI WGS metagenome assembly AZIJ01 (sample SAMN02429718, study PRJNA222666) | marine sediment metagenome | biome: Sediment sample; isolation source: enrichment culture of sample MGS-ElMAX(UA) from oil contaminated site at the... | place: Egypt: El Max | collected 2013-01-23 | depth 9.22 m m | reverse complement strand
TCCGTACCCATATTAGTTCGATCTCGCTCCACCGAAGGGCGCGTCCGGACTGGCCGAATGCGTGGAGAGGGAACCGATCCTGCGGCGTGGGGAACAGTCCTGCGTCCCGGGCGATTTCAGGAGGTTGGCGGGTAATACGGCCCGCGGGTTGCCCCGGCCGATAAAAGCCGGATGCGGCTCATGAGGTGGGAGGAATCGTAACAGTCGGTGCGCGGAGCGTCGGAGGAGGACGCACCCCGCCTATTATATAAACACACTGGCGGCGTCGCCGCCGCTCCGCGCAACCTTCCTCTTTTGAAGGCCGCACATCACGCAAACCTCCGAAGGCCCATGCCTTGCGGAGCTAGACCTGTTTGCGCTTGCCGCCATGCGTCTCCAGCGCGGCTAGAATATCCGCCGGACGGAACGGCTTGGCGATGTGGTCGTCCATCCCCGCCTCGAAACAGGCCTCGCGATGATGTTCCATCGCATTCGCGGTGAGGCCAAGGATCGGCATTGCAAAACCGACCTCCCGCAGCTTCTTCGTCGCCGTCAGGCCATCCATCACCGGCATCATCACATCCATGAAGACGATATCGAAATCCTGTTCCTTCACGGCTTCAAGCGCCTGGGCGCCATCGAAGGCGTAGGTCGGCTCGATCCCCGCGATGGAGAGCACGGAGCCGATGACCTTGCGGTTGACGGCATTATCCTCGACCACAAGAACGCTGAGCGGCGCGGCCGGCTGCGGCGCGGTACCGGACGTTTCCTCGATCGCGGTGGCAGGGGCTTGCGTTTCTGCGGGAGCAGCGCCGGCCGCCAGCGGAAGGCTGACCGTGAAGAGAGAGCCCTTCCCTTCGATGCTCTCGACCTGCACCGACCCGTTCATGGCGTCCACGAGACGCTGAACGATGGCGAGACCAAGGCCCGTGCCCTCGATCTGGCTCGATGCTCCGTCCTGCACTCGTTCGAATTCCTGGAAAATTCTATCCACTTTTTCCGCCGGAATGCCGCGCCCTGTGTCTGCCACGCGCAAAACCAGTTCAAGCCCGTCACCGGTCTGGCGCACCTCCGCCGTCAGCGATACATCGCCATGTTCCGTGAATTTCACCGCATTCCCGAGAAGATTGAACAGGATTTGTGAAATGCGGTCGGGATCACCCTTCAGCCAGGTACGCGTCGAAAGGGGTAGCACGGCGTTGAATTTCAGCCCCTTGCTTTCGGCGCGCGCCGCCATCATGTCGCAGACGGTGCGCAAGAGCGTTTCGGCATTGAAGTCGCGGCTGGCGATCTCCACCTTGCCTGCTTCGAGCTTCGCCATGTCGAGCACGTCATTGATGATCGACAGCAGCATTTCAGCGGAGCTGCGTGCCGTCTTGACCAGTTCGAGCTGGTCACCGCTCACGCCGCTTTCCTGAAGCATGTCGAGCATACCCATCACGCCTGTCATGGGTGTGCGGATTTCATGGCTCATCGAGGCGAGAAATGAACTCTTGGCGGCGCTTGCGCGCTTTGCCTCGTCGCGCGCGGCAACAAGCTCGCCTTCGGCCTCCTTCTGGGCGGTGATGTCCTGTATCTGCGAGATGAAATAGAGCGGGACGCCGTTCTCCGCGCGCAGAACAGCCACGGAAAGAAGCGCGGAAATGATATCGCCATTCTTGCGATGGTAACGCTTTTCCATGTGATAGGCATTGCGCTTGCCTTCGATACATTCGTGAAGAAGATCGAGATCGTTTTCGAGGTCGTCAGTATGCGTAATATCCTGGAACGTGCGCTCCCGAAGTTCTTTTTCGGTATAGCCGAGCATCTGGCATAGCGCCTCATTGACCTGGAGCCAGCTCCCATCGAGGCCGACAAGCCCAATGCCGTGGGCCGCTCCCATGAAAGCCATGCGAAACCGCTGATCGTTCTCGCTTGTCAGGGTTTCTGCCGTGCAGTCCTGGAGCAGGCCCCTCACCGTGGTTTCGGTACGTTCGACGCAGAGGATACGAACCGCGACCGGGTCGGTGCGCAGCGTGAAGCTGGCCGTGTTTGTCGCGCCCGGGGTGCAGCTGTCCAGCCAGTGATGCAGAAGCTTCATGGTCGTGCTGGCTTCCGCGTTCCTGGTCTTGAGGGTTCGCGGTACATTGCGGGCGTCGAGAGCGCTGGAGTGAAGTTCGAGATCGCCGCTCGCGATGTCCCACGTCCAGCTACCAATGGAAAAGGCCTCGGCAAAAGCATCGAAAAGATGCGCCGGGAAATCTGCGGTGCCGAGCCTCTCGGGCGGCTCGCTCGGTCTCGAGTTGTGCATTCGACTATCCAATAAACCGGGCTTTTCACCCCCAGCGAATACCGGCTCAGTCAGGATTGTTACAGCCCGGGGCTTAACCATAGGTTTCCATTAACTAAATTGCGGGTTTCTACTATCTCCAGGAAACCGGAACTTTGGTGAAAGGCAGAGAAACCTTCGGGTTTCTGGTCCGATCAGCGGGAGGCTTTCGTGGACGCCTATCAGGTTCTTGTCGCCGTCGCGGCTCTCACCATTGCAAGGGGCGGCAAGCCAAATGGCTGAGCAATGTCGTAATCCGGCCAAAATCCCAGCCTAGAAATTTCAACGCTTGGGACTTTTGATGCGACCAGCAATTCGAAAGGCACAACGATGAAAAGAACCGTAATTTTCCTTGCGGCCCTCGCGATGAGCGCGGTCAGCGCCGCGCCTGCTTTCGCGGCGAACGTCTACGAGACGCTGAAAGGCAATCCGCAATTCTCGACCCTGACTAGGATCATCGAGGCGAATGATCTCGAGTTCCGCTACACCGAGGGCAACATCACTGTCTTTGCGCCGACGAATGAGGCACTGGCCAACCAGCCAGGCGGTATCGACGATCTGCTTGCAGGCGATAATCCCAGCAACAAGGAGAATGCGCGTGCCCTGCTGCTCTACAGCATCGTCAGCGGCCGCCACACGCCCGCCCGGCTCGAAGGCAAGGTGACGGAGGCAACGACGCTCCAGCGCGGCAAGGTGAAGATCGACGGCACGAAATCGCCCATCCATTACGGCAGCGAGAAGTTCGGTGCGAATGTCTCGGGCGAGGCCATCGAAGCATCGAACGGCGTCATCATCCCCGTCGACGCGCTGGCGATCCCGGTTTTTGCGGACGAGACGCCTGAGGCGCAGACGCCGCAATAAGTCAGACGGCACCGGACAAACAAAAAGGGAAGGCGACGGCCTTCCCTTTTTCCTTGGCGTTTTCCGCACTTGAAATTGAAGGTCAGCCTTCCTTTTTCTTTTCAAGCGGCGGCACGACCCGAATGTGCAGTTCCTTGAGCTGCTTCTGGTCCACCTCCGAGGGGGCCTGCATGAGCAGATCCTGCGCCTGCTGGTTCATCGGGAACATGGTCACCTCGCGCAGGTTCTCCACGCCCGCCAGCAGCATGACCATGCGGTCGATGCCGGGCGCGAGCCCCCCATGCGGAGGCGCGCCGTATTTGAAGGCGTTGAGCATGCCGCCAAACTTCGTCTCGACGACGGATTTGTCATAGCCTGCGATTTCGAAGGCCTTGTACATGACATCCGGCTTGTGGTTTCGCACGGCGCCCGAGGAAAGCTCAACGCCGTTGCAGACGATGTCGTACTGGAAGGCCGTCATGCCGAGGATCTCATCGACATCGTCCTTGTCGAGCGCAAGGAACTTGTCCAGCGGGTAGTTCGGCATAGAGAAAGGATTGTGCGAGAAGTCGATCTTCTTCTCGTCCTCGTTCCATTCGAACATCGGAAAATCGACGATCCAGCAGAACTTGAAGACACCTTCTTCCACAAGCCCGAGCTCGGTGCCTGCGCGAGTGCGCGCCTGACCGGCGAAGCTCGCAAATTTCGCGGGCTGACCGGCAACAAAGAAGACGGCGTCGCCAGCTCCAAGGCCAAGCTGCGTGCGGATCGCATCCGTGCGCTCCGGCCCGATATTCTTTGCGACGGGGCCCGCGCCTTCCAGCGCACCGCCCTCTTCGCGGAAGAAGATGTAGCCGAGGCCCGGCTGGCCTTCGCCCTGCGCCCAGGAATTCATGCGATCGCAGAAAGCCCGGTTGCCGCCGCCCGGCGCCGGGATCGCCCAGACCTCGACCTTCGAGTCCTTCTCGATCATGCCGGCGAAGACCTTGAAGCCCGAACCGCGGAAGTGATCCGTGACATTCTGCATCTCGATCGGATTACGCAGGTCGGGCTTGTCGGAGCCGTATTTACGGATCGCATCGGCATAGGGAATGCGCGTGAAGGGATAGGACGAAACCTTGCTGTCGCCCGCAAATTCCTCGAAGAGGCCATGCAGCACCGGCTCAATGGCGGCAAAGACATCGTCCTGCGTGACAAAGCTCATCTCGACATCGAGTTGGTAGAACTCGCCGGGCGAGCGGTCGGCGCGGGCGTCCTCGTCACGGAAGCAAGGGGCGATCTGGAAGTAGCGGTCGAAGCCCGCCACCATGATCATCTGCTTGAACTGCTGCGGTGCCTGCGGCAGCGCATAAAAGGTGCCGGGATGCAGGCGCGAGGGAACAAGAAAGTCACGCGCGCCCTCCGGGCTCGAAGCCGTCAGGATCGGTGTCTGGAATTCATTGAAGCCCGCGTCCGTCATCCGGCGGCGCACCGACGCGATGATCTTAGAGCGCAGCAGAATGTTCTTGTGCAGCGTCTCGCGGCGGAGATCCAGAAAACGGTAGGTCAGACGGATGTCTTCCGGGTAGTCCGGCTCGCCGAAGACCGGCAGCGGCAGATCCTGCGCCTCGGAGAGTACTTCCATGGAGGAAACGGCAATTTCGATATCCCCGGTCGGCAGGTTCGGGTTTACCGTTTCCGCGGAACGAGCAACCGCCGTGCCCTCAATGGAGACGACGAATTCGGAACGGACCTTTTCGGCAAGCTCGAAAGCTTCGGCCCGGTCCGGATCGAAGACGAGCTGGGTGAGCCCGTAATTGTCGCGCAGGTCGATGAAGAGGAGACCGCCATGGTCGCGTTTGCGGTGAACCCAGCCCGACAGGCGGACGGTCTCGCCTACATGCGACTTGCGAAGCTCGCCACAGGTGTGGCTGCGGAAACTGCTCATATTCTAAGGCCTTGGAATTCCAGAACGAATCGGCGGAGGATAGCAAAAGGTATACCCTAGCGAAGGGGAAAAGCGCACGGATCAGCCGCCCTTGTCAAGGGCGGGAGGGTTGGTGTGTTCCCTTATCTCTCGCGCGACAAGATATCCAGGATCGGCTATAGAGCGGCGCATGGAAATCATTACGACGAACGAGGCCTTGCGGGCCGCTTGTGACCGGCTTTCAACTGCCGGCTTTGTCACCGTCGATACCGAATTCATGCGGGATTCGACATTCTGGCCCGTCCTGTGCCTGATCCAGCTTGCCGGGCCCGAAGATGAAATCATCATCGACCCCCTCGCTCCCGATATCGATCTCACGCCCTTCTATGCCCTGATGAAGAACCGGAAAGTCGTGAAGGTCTTTCACGCGGCCAGGCAGGACATCGAAATCTTCTATCACGAGGGTGACGCCATCCCGGACCCGCTGTTCGACACGCAGGTTGCGGCGATGGTTTGCGGCTTTGGCGATTCCGTCGGCTACGAGACGCTGGTCCGCAAGCTGACCGGCGGCAGCGTCGATAAATCTTCGCGCTTCACCGACTGGTCGCGGCGTCCGCTCTCCGAGAAGCAGCTCCAGTATGCGATGGCGGACGTGACCTATCTGCGCACCATCTATGAAGTGCTGGCAAAGCGGCTCACACAGACGAAGCGCTCGCACTGGGTAGGCGAGGAGATGGCCGTCCTTCAGGACCCCGAAACCTATGCGATGCGGCCGGAGAATGCCTGGAAACGGCTGAAGATGCGTTTTCGCGGACGCCGCGGGCTCGCCGTCCTCATCGAGGTAGCCGCCTGGCGCGAGCGGCAGGCGCAGGAACGCGACATGCCGCGGTCGCGTATCATGAAGGATGACGCGCTCTATGAGATCGCAACGCAGCTCCCCAAGAGCGTGAGCGACCTCGATGCACTCCGCGCCGTGCCGAAAGGCTTTTCGAACAGTCGAGGCGCGGCAAGTCTCATGGAAGCCGTCGAACGCGGGCTCTCCATGAATGAAGAAGACATTCCCGTCGTCGAAGGGCCGGAGCCCCTGCCCGCCGGGATAGGTCCGCTGGTGGAACTGCTCAAGGTGCTTCTCAAGCAGAAATGCGAAGAACACGACGTGGCGCAGAAGCTCGTGGCCAATGTCAGCGACCTCGAACTGATCGCCGCGCATGCCGAGGCAGATGTTGGCGCGATGAAGGGTTGGCGACGGGAACTTTTCGGGGAAGATGCATTGCGTCTCAAGCGCGGCGAACTCGCCATCGGTGCCAAAGGCAAGCGGGTCGTGCTGATCGAAACGGGAAAAAAGTAACGCCCGCTACTTGCCGATCCTGATATCGCTCTTGCGGCCGAGCGCTTTTGCCAACGCGGCGAGACGTTTGACGACGATCTCGCCCGCCAGCGCCTCATATTTCTTCGGCAAGATCAGGGTGAGCGTGTTCTTGCCAACTTCGAAACGCGTCTTGGGAAGCATACCCATCGTGGCGCCCGAAAGCGTGAAAGCGAGACGAAGTGCAAGGCCAAGCGTCAGTGCCCTGTCATTGTCGCGTTCGGGAATATAGGCCGAAAGATTGCCAATCATCTCCGGCTCTCCCCTGCCCTCATGGCGGTGATAGCCAACGCGCGCAAGATAAAGCCTGCCCTGATGGTCGATACCCGAGAAGGGCGCAAGCAGTATCTGCGTCATTGCATGATGCGCCCGATAGTCCGGATGTACGTACCAGCCGATGTCCGCAAGGATGCAAGCTGCATGACGCAGCCGCGCTTCTTCCTCTGTTTCGCCCAGGACGTCGTTTGCAAAAAGAGGCGCCGTCCATTTGAAGAACTCATTGCCGTGCTGCGGAAAACGCGCGAGGCGTCCAGCGAGATCGCGGCAACCTTCGATCAGCGGATCCTTCTGCTGTTCCTTCTTGTCGAGGCTTTCGAAGAGAATTCCTTCGCGAAGCCCATAGGCAGAGATCACGATTTCCTTCGCTCTTGTGGCGGCAATCAGCTTGTAGAGCACCAGCGCACCGAACGGTAATGCTTCAACACGGCGCTCAGAAACATCGGGAATCTGTGCAAGCGATTTCGGCCCCAGCCGCTCTATCACCCGTGAGATATCCGCAGCATCGCGCGCAGGAATTACATATTGATGCAGCACATGGATCGGGTAGTTGCGCTGCGCCATGTGAATGCGCGCCAGATTTCGCCATACCCCGCCCACCGCGTAGATCGGCTTGTCCTTATAGTCCTTCAACCATGGCTGCTCGCCGAGTGCCCGCTCGACGACTGCTTCCGCCTCCGCGAGGCTGCCATGCGAGAGGTCCATCAAGCGAAGAGGCCCAAGCGGCAGCGTCACACCGGCACCCGGCTTTCCCCCGGCAACCGGGACAAGTTCAAGACTGCCGCCACCGAGATCACCGACCAGTCCTTCCGCATGCGGAATCCCCGAAAGGACGCCCTGCGCAGAAATTCGGGCTTCATCGAGCCCGGAAAGAAGCATGATCTTGAAGCCGCATATTTTTTCGGCACGGTCGAGGAAGTCAGCCCCGTCCTTCGCATCGCGTACGGCGGCGGTTGCCGCCACCACGAGGGTCGTTATTCCGATCTGCTCGCGAAGAGCCATGAAACGGCGCAGCGCATTCAGCGCTCGTTCAATTCCCTTCGGGTCCAGACGGCCCGTCGAAGCAAGCGAGCGGCCAAGGCCGGCCATGACCTTTTCGTTGAATACGAGCACCGGATGCCGCTCGACGCTTGCATAAACGACGAGACGCACCGAGTTCGAGCCGAGATCGATAATGCCGAACCGGCCTCCGGTTTTTTCACGGCTCACAGCATGACCTCCGCCGTTCGCCGCAAAGCAGGCTTACGCCGACTTGATGTCGAACTTGGGGGGGATGTTTTTCTTGAGAGAGGTGCCACGCCCGGAAAGGCTCGCGTTATTCATGAAATAGGTGTGGGCGTTGAATGGCTCGTCACCCTCCTGCACCCTGATCCGCGTATACGTGCCGTCCGGCTGCAGTTCGTAACTCTGCTGGTTGTCCTTGAGGTTGGCAACCATGATCTGATCGAGAACCTGATCGTGAACCGTGGGGTTCAGGATCGGGACAAGTATCTCCACCCGGCGGTCGAGATTGCGGGGCATCCAGTCGGCAGAGCCGATATAAACCTTCGCCTGGTCATTCGGCAAGCCATGACCGTTGCCGAAGCAGACAATACGAGAATGTTCGAGAAAACGCCCGATAATGCTTTTCACTCGTATATTTTCGGAAAGACCCGGCACACCGGGACGCAAACAGCAGATGCCGCGCACGACGAGGTGGATTTGCACGCCTGCCTGGCTCGCCTGATAGAGCGTATCGATGATCTGCGCATCGACGAGCGAATTCATCTTTGCCCAGATGGCAGCCGGGCGGCCTGCCTTGGCGTGCTCGATTTCGGCGTTGATGTCGTTAATCAGCCTCGAACGCATGTTGATCGGCGAGATCGCGAGCAATTCGAGGTCCTTCGGTTCTGCATATCCCGTGATGTAGTTGAAGACCTGCGACGCATCATGCGCGAGACGCGGATCGCAAGTGAACATCGAGCAGTCGGTGTAAATCTTCGCGGTGACGGCGTGGTAGTTGCCGGTTCCGAAATGCACATAGGATCGGAGATGCCCGCCCTCGCGGCGCACCACCAGCGATATCTTCGCGTGGGTCTTCAGTTCGATGAACCCGAAAACGACCTGCACACCCGCGCGCTCGAGATTACGCGCCCATACGATATTGGCGGCCTCATCGAAACGTGCCTTGAGTTCGACCAACGCCGTCACCGACTTGCCTGCTTCCGCAGCCTCGATCAGCGCCTCGATGATCGGGCTGTCCTTCGAGGTACGGTAAAGCGTCTGTTTGATTGCAACGACATCCGGGTCGGCTGCGGCCTGACGGATAAACTGCACGACAACGTCGAACGACTCATAGGGATGGTGAACGACGATGTCCTTGGAGCGGATAGCTGCGAAGCAGTCCCCGCCATGGTCGCGGATACGCTCCGGGAAACGCGCATTGTAAGGTGGAAATTTCAGGTCCGGCCTGTCGTCCACGATGAGCTGGCTTGTCTGAGCGAGGCCAAGCAGGCCTTCGACGGATACAAGTTCGCGTTCGGTGACGCTGAGCTCGTGCACGACGAACTGGCGGAGCGAGGGCGGTGTGCGCGCCTCGATCTTCAGGCGGATAACGCTGCCTCGACGGCGACGCTTCAAGGCGCTCTCGAAATAGCGCACCAGATCTTCGGCTTCCTCTTCTATTTCAATATCGCTGTCACGTAACAAACGGAAGGCGCCCTGCCCGATCACCTTGTAGCCGGGGAAAAGCCTGTCGAGGAACAGACCGATCATGTTCTCAAGGCTGACAAAACGAATGCCCGGCTCGCCCGCGCGCGCAGGCAGCCGGATAAAGCGTTCCACCTGCGTCGGCACAGGGAGCAGCGCATCCATGAGCTTGCCGTCCGAAATGCGGCGAAGCTGTAAGGCCAGCGCAAAGCCAAGGTTCGGAATGAAGGGGAACGGATGCGCCGGGTCGATCGCAAGGGGTGTCAGGACAGGAAAAACCTGTTCTAGGAAACGCGTCTCCAGCCAGGCGAATTCGTCCGGGGTCACCTCTTCGGGTTCCAGAACCGCAATGCCGTTATTACGCATCTCCTGGCGGAGCGTCACCCACTGGCGCTGCTGCTCGCGCATGAGATGGTTCGCCATCGCGTTGACGAGATCCAGCTGCTGGGCTGGCGTGCTTCCGTCCTGGCTCAACGTGGTCACGCCCGCGCTCACCTGCCCGCGAAGACCAGCGACACGTACCATGAAAAATTCATCGAGATTGGAAGCGGAAATCGACAGGAAACGAAGCCGCTCAAGCAGCGGGTGGTTCGTGTTCTGCGCCTCTTCCAGCACCCTCATGTTGAAGGCAAGCCAGGATGCTTCCCGATTGATGAAACGGTCAGGACTGTCGGCGGCTACGGTCGGAACGTCGGAAGATGCCGGAGGCGTCTCCTTCGCGTCGGTTTTAGCGGCCGGGCTCTGCTGGGCGGTCGTCATGAGATCACTTCTGCAAAAAGGGGAGTAAGTGTCTGCTATGGCTGAATATTATGACAAACATATGACCGAGTCATGACTGTCGACTTACGATTACCCACTGGATCAGTCGCGCCCAAGGATTTCCGCGGCCAGGGGCACGGTAATCGGCCGTTTTCCCGAGAGCGAGGTGCGATCAAGCTCCTCAACGATTTTTCGTGCTGCCGCGACGGAACGCTCGATGCGGCTTGCCAGATAGGAGACGACCTGCGGCGTCACGCGGAGCTGACGATCATCGAAGAGCTTCACAAGGATGCCGGAAAGCAACGCATCGTCCGGCGCCCCCAGCTCAGCCCCCGGGAGAGCCCGAAGCCGCGAGACCAGATCGGGCAGCTTTAGCGGCAAGCGGGCAACGGGGTCACGCGCCGTAATGAGGAGCGAGGCACCCTCCGCCCTTACCAGATTGATCAGATGAAAAAGCGCACGCTCGCCCGCCGGATCAAGGGTTGCAAGGTCTTCAAGGATCAGCGCGCCTTTTGCGACCAAGGCGGGAATATCGGCCTTGGCGAGTTTTTCCGCGGCGATCATTTCAGCACCCGACGCCGCACGCCAGACCTCGGCGAGATGTGTCTTGCCGCTGCCCTCCGGGCCTGCAAGCGCAACGATGCGGTCAGGCCAGTCCGGCCAGGAATCGATCAGCGCAACGGCGGCCTCATTGGACGGCGCCACGAGAAAATCCTCCCGGCCGGATGCCGGGCGGTGGCCCAGTTCGAGAACGAGCTGCCGTATCATGACTAGCTGTCGGTATCGCGAGGCGGGATCACGGCGCCGGGCGTGTCACCGAGATAGAGCTTGCTCTTGCGATATTGCCCGATGCCGAAGCGCGCCAGCACACCAAGCGCGGCCGCAATCGGAAGCGCAAGCAGCGCGCCGACGAAACCAAACAGCGCCGCGAAGGCGAAGATCGCAAACATGACCCAGACAGGATGGAGCCCGACGCGATCGCCGACAAGCTTCGGCGACAGAAAGTTTCCCTCAATGAACTGGCCGATAGCGAAGACACCGACCACCATGCCGATCTGCACGTAGTCGGGCCAGAACTGGAAAAGCGCAAGTGCAACGCCGATGATGAAGCCGAGAATTGTTCCCAGATAGGGAATGAAACTGATGATGCCCGCAAGAATACCGACGATCAGGCCAAATTTCAGACCGACCAGGGTAAGGCCGACGGCATAGATGACGCCAAGCACCAGGCAGACAATGACCTGTCCGCGCACAAAACCTTCAAGAACCGCGTTGATCTCCCGCGCGAGACGACGGATTGTCGCCTGATGATCGCGGGGAAGCAGCGCATCGACGCGCTCTACCATGCGGTCCCAGTCGAGCAGCATGTAAAAGGCGACGACCGGCGTCACCACAATGAGCGAGATGAGAGCGACGAGCTGAAGGCCTTGCGAACCGAGCGAGGTTACGAGGTTCACGAGCCAGTCGAGAGAACCACTGAGACTCTTTGAAATCGCCTGCTCCACATCCGGTCCGTGAACGCCAAGGAGACGACCGAGGCGGCCATTGCCAACCTGCAACAGAAATTCTTGTCCCCGCTGCAAAACGGTGGGGGCAATCTCGACCAGCGCAACAAGCTGATTGTACAGGACCGGAACCAGCACAATCATCAATATGATCGCGATGAGAATGAAGGAGATCGTGATCACGCCAGTCGCAGCGCCGCGTGAAAGGCCGTATTTTTCCAGCCGGTCGGCGAGCGGGTCGAGAAAATAGGCTATGGCCATGCCGGCAACGAAGGGCAGCAAAATACCCTTGAGCAACCATAGCATGAGGATGAAGACGGTGATGACGGCCGCCCAGATGGCGATCTGCCGCTGGATGCTCATGCGAGTGACTTCTCCTCCCTGGCGCGGGTTACTGGCGGACGCTGAGATGCCAGCGCGGCGATGCGCGCACCGGCGCGCGCCCCGGTCCGGCATTCATTGGCGCCACGTCGTCCTGGAAGGTTGGTTCTTCGCCTGCCGTCTCTGCCCTGTCATCGGACAATTCGACATTCTGCTGGGCCAGCGAGAGAGCCAGCATCTGGGTGCTGCCCTTGTGCGAGATACGGATCTCTGCACCATGCGCGGCGATGCCGGCGACTTCCATATTCTGCACGAGTGGCGTCGAGGTGAGCCCCTTGCGGATCGTCTCCCATTCGGAGAGCGTCGCGAAGTCCGCTTGCACGGTGAGGGTCGACAGCCTGCCGTCGCGCACGATGATCTGACGCTTCCACTGCACGGCAAGGGCACCCATCATATCCGCGGCCGCCGCTTTCATGAGTGTGGAGACATCCCGCCCCCTGGCCTGATAGCTCCTGCTGAGTGGATCGGCAGGAAAGGACCCGTGATGCGCCACCTTCACCTCAAGAGAGCCGCCGTCAGCGCTCAACGTCGCCTCGGCCACGACGACCTCCGCCGTTCCGTAATTGGCGGCGAGGCCGGCAAGTGCCGCCCTCGCTTCCTCGGTGTTCGAGATGGCCGTCTCGGCGGGTACGTTATTCATTTCCATGATTTCACCGATAGGCAGTATCAGCGGCGCCAGCTCATCGGCAGGGCGAAGCGACGCCCAGGCATCGCGCCAGGGGTTGTTTTCTTCCCACAACATCAGTTTGCCGCCACGCCGGAGGACAGGAAGCAGAACCGCAGGCCGCGCCTGGGTCTCGGCAAAGGGAATGCCCGCGCCACGCAACAGGCGACGCACGGCTTCCGGCTGGAAACTCACGATCATGTCGGCGATATAGCGTGTGGAGCTCGTCTTTTCGCTCGCTACCTGAAAGCCGCGAACTGCATTCTGAGCAGTCGCGTCATCCACGTCCGGGAGCGATCCCCAGTCGTCGGGCAAGGTCAGCTTCTTCATCATGGCCGTCAAGGCAAGGCGCTGCCCTTCGGCCTGGGCGGCGCTGCGGGCGGCCGTGGCGCTCTCAGCTGTCTTGTCCACATGGACGCCGCGCACGGTAAAGACATCGGCAGCCGCGGCGGACCCGGCAATGGCGGCGGCAAAGACAATGACGCAAAGCGGCGCCAGCAGAAGCCTGAAGGCAGAAACCATGGATAGACCCTTGATCCGTCTCGATATTCGGCGATTCAACGCTCCGCCGTGACGCACACTATAGCACCGGGAAGCGGCCGCGAAGGCTGCCCCACAAGCTTTTTCGCCTTTCTCTTGCGCCGAGAGGCGATTTCGGGTGATTTGTGCGCTCCGCAGCCCAACCGAGTCCCGTTAGAGAGCGTCATGGCCCCCACTTCCCCGAAGGACCGCCCGAACCGCTATACCTATGCCGGAGCGGGCGTCGATATCGATGCCGGCAACGAGCTTGTACGCGCGATCGGGCCGCTTGCGGCTTCCACAAAGCGAACCGGCTCGGATGCGGGGTTGGGCGGCTTCGGCGGACTCTTCGACCTCGCCGCCTGCGGTTTCAAGGATCCGGTTCTTGTCGCGGCTAATGATGGCGTCGGCACCAAGCTCAAGGTCGCAATCGAGGCCGACATTCACAGCACGGTCGGCATCGATCTAGTCGCCATGTCGGTGAACGATCTCGTGGTGCAGGGCGCCGAGCCCCTCTTCTTCCTCGACTATTACGCCACCGGCAAGCTGCATGTCGATATAGCGCGGGATGTCGTGGCAGGCATCGCCGAAGGCTGCCGGCAAGCCGGCTGCGCGCTGATTGGCGGCGAGACCGCCGAGATGCCCGGCATGTATGCCAAGGGCGATTACGACCTCGCGGGCTTCGCCGTTGGCGCGGTCGAACGCGACGGAATATTACCGCGCGGTGACGTTCAGCCCGGCGATGTGCTGCTCGGTCTTGAATCCTCAGGCTTTCATTCGAACGGCTATTCGCTCGTCCGCCGGATTGTCGAGGACAACCGGATTTCCTATTCCGCGCCCTTCCCGCATGGCGACGGCGCCAGCATCGGCGAGGTGCTCCTCGCACCAACACGCATCTACGTGAAGGCGATGCTGAAGGCCATCCGCGAAACAGAATCCGTGAAGGCGATGGCGCATATCACGGGTGGCGGTTTCGTCGAAAACATTCCACGCGTACTGCCGGAAGGTGTCGCCGCCGAAATTGAGGGCACGTCCTGGGCCATGCCCCCCGTCTTCCGCTGGCTGATGGAACTTGGCGGGCTCGAAGATGCCGAGATGGGGCGCACCTTCAATTGCGGCATCGGCATGGTTGTCGTTGCTGCAGAAGATGAGGCTGACAAGGTTGCCGCCGTGCTCACAGAAGCAGGCGAGACCGTTCACCACATCGGGCACCTCACGGAAGCCGCAGCGGGCGAGCCCCGTGTGCTCGTGAAAGGCGCGTTGGGCAGCAAGGCGTGAAGATCGGCATTCTCATTTCGGGTCGCGGCTCGAACCTCAAGGCCCTGATCAATGCCTGCGAGGAGCCAGGCTTTCGCGGACATATTGCGCTCGTGATTTCCAACAGGCCGGGCGCGGCAGGTCTCGACATCGCCAAGGCTGCGGGAATCCCGACGCTCGTCATCGACCACAAGGAATTTACGACGCGCGAGACATTCGATGCGGAACTCGACCGCGCCCTGACCAAGGCCGGTGTAGAACTTGTCTGCAATGCGGGCTTCATGCGCATTCTGACTGACGGATTCGTGGAGAAGTGGCGTGACCGGCAATTGAACATCCACCCTTCCCTGTTGCCAGCCTTCAAGGGACTGCACGTTCATCAGCGCGCCCTCGATGCGGGCGTGAGGATTACAGGCTGCACGGTTCATTTTGTGCGGCCGGAGATGGATGAAGGGCCAATCGTGGCGCAGGCGGCCGTGCCCGTGTTGCCCGGCGACACGGCGGAAACGCTTGCCGCGCGCATCCTTGAGGCCGAACACAAGCTCTACCCGCTGGCGCTCAGGCTGGTCGTCGAAGGCCGCGCGCGCGTCGTCGGGGAGCATGTGGTGCTGAACGACGTGGATGGCACGGATATCCCGGCGCCACTGTTCATGCCCACGCTACAATAACCCCGCGCTCCAACAAAAAAGCCCCGCCGTTTCCAGCGGGGCTTTCCGATTTCAGCGACTGATGAAATCAGCCGACGATCTCTTCGTCCTTGAAGAAATACTTGATCTCTTCGGCAGCCGTTTCAGGCGCGTCGGAACCATGAACCGAGTTCGCCTCGATGGATTCCGCAAAATCCTTGCGGATCGTACCGGGCTCGGCATTTTCCGGGTTGGTCGCGCCCATGACTTCGCGGTTCTTGGCAATGGCGTTTTCGCCTTCAAGCACCTGAACCACGACCGGGCCCGAGATCATGAAAGAGACGAGATCATTGAAGAAGGGGCGGTCCTTGTGAACGGCATAGAAGCCTTCGGCCTGCGCCTTCGTCATGTGGATACGCTTCGAGGCGATGACCCGGAGGCCTGCGCTTTCGAAACGATCGATGATCTTGCCGGTGAGATTACGCCGGGTCGCGTCCGGCTTGATGATCGAGAAGGTCCGTTCGAGGGCCATTGCTCTACTTTCCCAATTCTGCAGGTGGAAGATTTGGCGCGGTTTATAGCCGGGCTTGGTGACGCGGGCAACCTGTGGTGCTAAAAGCCCGCTCATCATGCTGCACATTAACGATCTCACCTTCCGGATGGAGGGACGCCTCCTCCTCGACCATGTCACGGCGGCCATTCCGCCGGGCCAGCGAACGGGCTTTGTCGGCCGTAATGGTACTGGCAAATCCACGCTCCTGAAGCTCATAACCGGGGAGTACGGGCCGGAAACAGGCAGCATTTCCTTCCCGAAAAGCTGGCGTATCGGCATGGTCCGGCAGGAGGTTCTGGCGGGCCCGACCTCGCTGATCGACACGGTACTCGCCGCGGACGTCGAACGGTCGTCGCTGCTGGCGGAGGCCGAGACAGCGACCGATCCGCACCGGATCGCCGATATCCACACGCGGCTCGCGGATATGGGCGCTCATGCGGCCCCGGCCAAGGCGGCCACCATTCTCTCCGGCCTCGGCTTTGACGAGGCCGCGCAGGCGCGCCCCTGCTCCGACTTCTCGGGCGGTTGGCGAATGCGCGTTGCGCTTGCCGCTGTGCTTTTTTCCGAACCCGACCTTCTGCTGCTCGACGAACCGACCAACTATCTCGACCTCGAAGGTACGATCTGGCTTGAGGACTATCTGCGCTCCTACCCCTATACGGTTCTCATCGTCAGCCATGACAAGGATCTTCTGAACAATGTGGCGCAGAACATCCTGCACCTCGAAAACCAGAAACTGAGTTTCTACAGCGGCAACTACGATCGCTTTGACCGCACAAGGCGCGAAAAGCTGATGCTCCAGCTTTCGATGAAGAAGAAGCAGGAAGAAGCTCGCCGCCACATGGAAAGCTTCGTCGAGCGCTTCAAGGCGAAAGCGTCCAAGGCACGTCAGGCCCAAAGCCGCATGAAGGCGCTCGCGAAGATGGAGCCCATCGCAGATGTGTTGCAGGAGCGCGTGTTTCCGTTCCGCTTCCCGGCGCCGGAAAAACCGCTCGCCTCACCGATCATCCGGCTCGAAGATGCGAGCATCGGCTATGAGCCGGGAAAGCCTGTTCTGCAAAATCTGAATCTGCGCATCGACCAGGACGACCGGATCGCCCTTCTGGGCGCGAACGGCAACGGCAAGTCGACCTTCGCCAAACTGCTTTGCGACCGGTTGCAGGTGACGTCCGGCCACAAATACGCATCCAAGAAATTGCGTATCGCCTATTTCGCACAGCACCAGCTCGATGAGCTCAAGATGGGCGAAACGCCCTATGAACATTTTCGAGAGTTGAAGCCCGATGCGACGCAGGCGCAGACGCGCGCCATTGCCGGTTCCTATGGCTTCGGTGCGGACAAGGCAGACACGAAAGTCGAAAAGCTGTCAGGTGGCGAGAAAGCACGGCTGCTTTTTGCCATCGCAACCTTCCACAAGCCGCACATCATCATTCTGGACGAGCCGACAAACCATCTCGATGTCGACAGCCGTGAGGCGCTCGTCATGGCGATCAATGAATATGACGGCGCAATTATTCTGATCAGCCATGACCGGCATCTGGTAGAGACATGCGCAGACAGGCTCTGGCTCGTCGCGGATGGCTCTGTCGCGCCTTACGAGGGTGACCTCAACGATTACCGCAAGTGGTTACTCGACCCCGCACGGCGAGCGAAGCCGCTCACGGCAGGTGCGGAAGAGGACGGAGCCGCCGAAGCACGGCCGTCCCGCCCCTCCATCGACAAACGCGAAGCACGCCGTCTCGCGGCGCAGAAGCGTGAACAGATGGCTCCGTTGAAAAAGAAGGCGCAGACAGCAGAGAAGGAAATCGCCCGCCTGCAGAAACTTGTCGAAGAACTCGATGCGAAACTAGCCGATCCAAAGGTCGCGAGCGATACGAACGCAATGAGGGCAACGGCGAAAGAACGCGCGGACATGCTGAAGGCCGTCGCCAAGGCGGAAGAAGTCTGGCTTGAGGCGAGCACCGCTTACGAAGAAGCGATGGCGGCGGACTGACCGAAAAACAGCCTGGCAGACTGCCGCCTCTCGTTAGTCGGTGCGGGTCTGCGTAGCTATATTTCGAGATTGAAGCCTTCCGTCAAGGCATCCGCTTCGAGGAGGCCACCAACGACCTTCCCGTCACGCCCCGGGATGATGGTGATTTCCGGCTCTGCCTCGTTCAGCTCCTTTAGAACCTCGAGCAGACAAATCAACGTTCGGAAATGAATGGCGGCACAGCGGTTTTCGAATAGCCGTCAGGCCTTCTTTTCCCACCGCCCTTCGGTGCTTTGCTGCCAATAGGTTGCGTCGTGCCCCTCGGCCTTGATCGCTTTCCATTGTTCGCGGGCCGCCCCAACGGCCATTTCGTCATTTCCGTCGAACATCAGCACACAGCGTTTGTAGTCACCGATAGAGGCAGGTTTCGCGCCATCCACAAGAAAAAGGACATTCGCCTCATTTGGATTGTCATCCTCAACAGTGAGGAAAACAGGCATGAGAGCGGCCGGACCGTCATTGCGCGTGCCGTGTGGTAAAAAACTGTCGTCGCTATAGGTCCACAGCGCGCTGTTGATTGCCTCCAGCCGCTCCGGACCACCCGCTTTCACGATAACCTTCCAGCCTCGTTCCAGCGAGCGCTCCAGCAATTGCGGCAACACCCGTTCCAGAGGGGCGTTCTGTAAGTGATAGAACAGAACCTCCGTCACAGGCCTCTCCTTCAGCGTTCGTAATGATCCGCAACAAGGCGATTAAGGAGGCGCACACCCCAGCCTGATCCCCAGCTCTGGTTCGTCGCCGTTTGCGGGGATGCCATAGCCGTACCGGCAATGTCCAGATGCGCCCAAGGCAGCTTGTTCACGAAACGCTGAAGGAACTGAGCAGCGGTAATAGAGCCACCATCACGACCGCCTACGTTTTTCATGTCGGCAAAGCGGGAATCGATCATCTTGTCGTAGGCATCGCCCATCGGCATGCGCCAAACCTTCTCGCCTTCGGCATCGCCCGCTTCTGCGAGTTGTTTCGAAAGCTTGTCGTCGTTCGAAAAGAGCCCCGCATATTCCTTCCCAAGCGCGACCATGATCGCCCCCGTCAGCGTCGCAAGGTCGATCATGAATTTCGGCTTGAATCTTTTTTGGGTGTACCAAAGAGCATCGGCCAGCACGAGGCGACCTTCAGCATCCGTGTTGATAACCTCGATCGTCTGACCGGACATGGAGGTAACGATGTCGCCCGGACGCTGCGCCTTGCCGTCCGGCATGTTTTCGACGAGGCCGATAACGCCGATCGCGTTGACCTTCGCCTTGCGCGCGGCAAGCGCGTGCATCAAGCCGGTGACGCAAGCCGCCCCACCCATGTCGCCCTTCATGTCTTCCATGCCTGCCGGCGGCTTCAACGAAATACCGCCCGTGTCGAAGCAGACGCCTTTGCCGACAAAGGCAATGGGTTTTTCCCCTGCCTTGTCCCCCATCCAGCGCATGACGACAAGCTTGCTTTCATGCTGCGAGCCATATCCGACGCCGAGAAGTGAGCCCATACCGAGCTTCTTCATTTGAGCTTCGCCAAGCACCTCGACCTTCACACCAAGCTTCGAGAGCGCTTTCGCTCGTTTTGCGAATTCACCCGGAAAAAGAATATTGGCCGGTTCGTTGACGAGATCGCGGGTAAGGAAAATGCCCTCAGCAACGCTGGAGAGCGGGCCGTATTGCTTGCGCGCAGCGGCAGGTGCGCGCGTGAGTATGGCAACCGACTTCAGATCGCCTTTCTTCTCGTCTTCCTTCTTTTTCGTCTTGTACTTGTCGAAGCGATAGGAACGCAGCTTTGCTCCGAAAGCCACATGGGCAGCGGCGTCCGCGGCCGGCAATTTCGGCGCTGAAATGCCATCCAGCACAATGGAGAGAGTACCCTCTTTCGTCTTCGCGACCCGTCCGGCCAGTTCGCCGCCTGCCTTTTCGAGAGCAGCCGCCGAAAGATCGCCGGATTTCCCCACGCCGGCGAGTAACACCAGGCCGGCGTTCACTCCCTGAGGACCAACAAGCTCAAGGACCGTCCCCGCCTTGCCCGTGAAGCCCGCTGCCTTCATCGCCCTCTTCAGCGCCCCCCCCAGCTTTGCATCGAGGTCGGCGGCAAGACCACGCAGAGTGGTACCTTCGGTGACGAGGACTGCCAGAGCCCCCTGCTTGGTGAGCGAAATATCGGCAAAAGTGACGTTCATTCAGGGCCTCATGTGATCTACCGTGCGACGACGGTCCGTCTCGCATCTTTTACCAGGCTCTGAAATAGGATAACCATTGCTTCAGATAGCCTGGCAACAAGTCGCGTATCCTAACTGAATTGGTACAGAGGAAAAGCCATGCCTCGCCATTCAGGCTGCCGAGATCCCGGCAGATTGGTCCGGAGCGTTGCCCAAAGCATTTGCGGGCACACAATACATCCGGAGAGCCGGTGGGGAGCCGGAGTTTAATGCTGAAAAGCCTGTCTCAATATCTGTTTCTGCAGGCGCTGGGCCCCTTTATCGTCGCGAGCATTGTTCTCACCGGCATTATCTGGCTGACTCAGGCGCTCCGAATGCTCGACGTGCTGATCACGCAGGGGCAAACGCTGGTTACTTTTTTTGAGCTGACGGCTTTGGCACTGCCCAGCACACTCGTCATCGTACTGCCCATCTCGCTCTTCTGCGCGATTCTCTACACTCTGCACAAGCTGATCAGCGATAGCGAAATCGTGGTGATGTTCTCGGCGGGAATCAGCCGGTCGGTGATCGCAACGCCTTTCCTCGTGATCGCCCTCGGCACTTCCGCGCTTATCCTGCTCTTCAGCATCTATGTCGCTCCGGCCGGTCTGCGGGAATTGAAAAGCCAGCTCTATGAGATCCGCTCCGACGTGGCGACAGCGATGATCCGGGAGGGGACTTTTGCCAATCCTGCCCAAGGCCTTACCATCTATGTCCGCGAACGCGCATCGGATGGCACCACCTACGGCATTCTCGTGCATGACAGCCGCAACCCCAAGGAACCAATCACCTATATGGCCGAGACGGGTAGTCTCGTCGAGACTCCCAATGGGCCGCTTCTCGTCATGTTCAACGGAAACATTCAGCGCGTCTCCCGAGAGGGCGACCGTGAGATGGGAGCGGCAACCCTTTTATATTTCGACAAATACACCTATGACCTGTCGCAATACATCGATACTGAACCGAGCTTTAGCTACGAAGGTCGGGAGCGCTATTTCAGCGAATTAATCAATCCGGCCCGAGACGATACCTACGGCCAGACTCATCGAGAGAAGCTGCTGGCCGATGCTCACGAACGGCTCGTCGAAGGTGTCTACCCGACCATGCTCACGCTCATCGCGCTGGCCACGCTATTGCCCGCCCCTTTCAATCGGCGAGGCTACGCTTCACGAATAGCTCTTGCGGCCACACTCGCACTCGCAATCCGCCTGCTCGGCTTCGTACTCGCAAACGGAGCTTCGACTTCGACCTATTTGATCCCGCTCATGTATCTGGTTCCGTTTGCCGTGTGCGGTGCTTGCATTGCCATTATTGCGGGCGTCCGTTTCGATTTCCTGTTCCAACGGTTCAGGGCCGCCATGCCGAGAGGTCGCGCATGAACCTCTCGTGGACGCTGTCGCGCTATTTCGGAAAACAGTTTCTGACCGTGGTGCTCATCACCTTCGCGATCTTCCTGTCACTCATCTTCATCATTGAATTGGTCGAGCTTTTGCGAAGAGGCTCAGACAAGCCGGGCGTCAATTTCGGGATTCTTTTCTCCATGGCGCTCCTCGAAGTCCCGCGCCTCGGCAGCAGAACACTTCCCTTCGCCATCCTTTTCGGTGGAATGGCGGCTTTCTTGCAGCTGAGCCGGAATAACGAACTCATTGTCGCGCGCGCTGCCGGCGTCTCTGTCTGGCAATTCATTGCCCCTGCATTGGCAGTAGCATTCGCGATCGGCACCTTCGTTATCACGATCTACAATCCAGTTGCAGCGACGCTGACGACACGCTTTGGACAACTCGAATCCAAATATCTTGAACAGCGAACGAGCTTCATTGCCGTGTCCGCGAACGGGCTCTGGCTTCGTCAGGCAGATTCAAACGGTCAATCTGTCGTCCATGCGCAGCACATAGATGGGAGGGGCCTCAAACTCGATGAAGTCACGATTTTCCTTTACGGGCAGGGAGACACATTTCTCGGACGCATAGATGCGAAAACTGCCGTACTGAAGCCAGGCCATTGGCAGCTGGATGACGTGTGGGTGTTGATGGTTGATGACCAGCCAAGACATTTCGATACCTATCGGCAGGAGACCGCCCTCACGGAAAGCCAGATTGAGGAAAGCTTTGCCCGAGAAGAGAGCATCTCCTTCTGGGAACTGCCTCACTTCATAAATACGGCCGAAGCTTCGGGCTTTTCCGCCCGCAGATACCAGATCTATTTCCACCAATTGCTGGCCACCCCAGCCATGCTCTGCACCATGGTGCTCGTCGCAGCGGTATTTTCCATGAAGACAAGCCGTATGGGCGGCCTTCTCCAAATGGTGCTGGGGGGCATTCTGGCGGGATTTGCAGTCTATTTCCTGGGCAATCTGTCGCTTGCCCTGGGCCTTTCAGGGATTCTTCCGACGGCCTTGGCCGCTTGGGCACCTTCGATTGTCGTCATGCTTTTGGGGCTTGCAGTTCTCTTTCACCTCGAAGACGGTTAGAAATCGAGGGGCATTCGTAACGGGCGATTCTGGACGCCCCGGGGGATTTAAATACAAGTGACTGAGGGGCAGCGGATGAGTGTGGGCAGCAAACGCAGCCTCCTTTTTCTAGCGACGGTGTTGATGCTGGCGCCGTCGTTCGCATTACCTGCGAACGCCCAGCAGTCGGCCAGCCCCGACCAGCAGTCCTCGCCCGACTTGTCCTTTCCGGACTCCGGTGAAGTCCTGATGCAGGCAGACGAGCTTTCCTACGACAAGGAAACCCGAATCGTCACAGCCTCCGGGAATGTTGAGCTGGCGTATGGCGAACGGGTTCTGGTCGCCGATCGCGTCACCTACAACGAAACCAGCGGCGTTGTAACGGCGGACGGGAATGTTGCCTTGCTTGATCCGCAGGGGGATGTCGCCTTCGCCGATCATCTCGTTCTTCGCAATGAGATGCGCGACGGCGTGATCGATACGCTCAAAGTCCTGCTTAGCGACAACTCGCGTCTTGCCGGCCACAGCGTGGTCCGCAGCGGCGGTAACATCACGACGCTTCATCGCGGCGTCTACAGCCCATGCGATATATGTGAGGAAAAGGGTCAGACGACACCACTCTGGCAAATCAAAGCCTTTCGCGTCGTCCACAACAAACAAGAAAAACGCATCATATACGAAGATGCGTTCATGGAATTTTTCGGCGTCCCTGTATTTTATGTGCCCTATTTTTCGCACCCTGACCCGACGGTGAAGCGTCAATCCGGCTTTTTGCCACCCACGATTGCGAGTTCGAGTGAGCTTGGCCAGGAAGTTGAAGTCCCGTATTTCTGGGCGATCTCCCCGGACAAGGACATGACGCTTATCCCTCGCTTCACGACAAAGGAAGGGCCCGTATATCAAGGCGAGTACAGACAGCGTTTCGAGAGCGGTCAGATGAAAGCCTTCGCCACCGGGACGTGGCCGCGAACGCGCCAGACAGCAACGCCCGGGGATACAGATTTCCGCGGAAGTTTATTCGGCGATGGTGAGTTCGATATCGACGAATATTGGAAATGGAGCTTTCGCACCGAGCTCGCCACAGATGACACTTATCTGCGCAAATACGATCTATCGACCGCGACAGATCTTATTAACAACATCAACGCGACATATGTAAACGGCCGCAACAGCTTCACGGCGGATGCCTACTACTTCCGGCGTCTGCTTGCGACCGACAGCGAGTCGACAACCCCTTGGGTCGCGCCGGTGCTTCAATATGAATACGCCTATCCAGACCAAATTCTCGGGGGCAATATCGGCCTATCCGCCAATGCCATGATCCTCGGGCGCAGCGATGGCCCGCAGTCGCGACGGGTTTCCAGTACTGTCCGCTGGGACAAGCGGGAAACGTCGGCGAGCGGTTTTGTCTATCGGCTGTTTGGCAGCCTGAGAGGCGATATTTATTCAGTTGAAGACGTTCCCAATACAGCCATGCCGGGAAACGATTTCGAGCCGCAGACGATCACGCGCGCATTGCCCACGATAGGAACGGAATGGAGCTACCCTCTTGCTCGCTCGGATGGAGGTGTACATCAAGTCATCGAACCCATTGTACAGCTCATCTATTCGCCGAATGTGGGGAACACCGTCGAAATACCTGATGAAGACTCCTTGAGTTTCGAGTTCGACGATACCAATCTCTTCTCCGAAGACAGGTTCTCGGGTCTCGATCGATGGGAAACAGGCGGGCGTGCAAATGTTGGCGTGCGCTATTCCATCTATACACCTGATGGTGCACAGGCGAATGCGCTGTTCGGCCAAAGCTACCGCATGGAAGACAATACAAGCGTCGCGGCGGAAACTGGACTAAGAGACGAGACTTCGGACTATGTCGGTCGCGTAATGGTCTCACCTTCGAATGATTTTCTGGTTGTTTACCGCTTCCGCATGGATGACGAGCGTTTCAAGATCCGACGAAACGAAGTGAACCTGCTTGGGCGACATGGGCCTGTCAGTGCCGAACTCGGCTATGGTTACTACGCGGCCGACCAATCCGTTACCTTCCAGGAGCGCGAGGAAATCTATTTGGGCTCGGTCCTGAAGCTCGATGAATATTGGCGTCTTTTTGGCCAGACCAGACGCGATCTCGCCAATGATCGAACCGTGGAAAACCGCATCGGTGTAGGCTACGAAGATGAATGTGTGGACGCCTCTCTCATGTTCAGTCAGTCTTTTTATAGTGATCGAGACTATGTGCCTGACAGTTCTGTTATCTTTCAGATCACCTTCAAGACTCTGGGAACGGCCAGCTTATAGTGATCGAGACTATGAGCCTGACAGTTCTGTTACCTTTCAGATCACCTTCAAGACTCTGGGAACGGGCAGCCCGGCCGGGGCACGAGGGCTCGAGTGACCTTTAGACGCATCGGTTTCAAGCTCTTGAAAAATGGCGTTTTTCTGCCCTTCGGATCGGTTGATCGGAGGCTTGATTCAAGTATTCTGTCGGCTTGGAACAGGTGGAGACCGGACGCAGGATGCGTCCAAAAGAAAGAAGCCATGAATTTAACGGATGTATTTGCGAGCGGCTCGCCGCGCGGGGGGCGCAAACTGCTCCAGATTTGGTCCGGCCTGACGGCGGCGCTGCTTCTCACTCTTATGACTTTGCCTGACCAACCGGCAATTGCCCAAGAATCCTCGGCAAGCGCCTCGATCAGCCGCTCCGATTCACAGGCTATTGCTGCCATCGTCAACGACCAAGTGGTTTCGTCCTACGACCTTGATCAACGCATCAAACTCGTGCTCTTGAGTTCGGGGATACCCAATAAACCTGAAAACATCGCTCGCATTCGCGGTCAAGTTTTGCGCTCGCTGGTCGATGAACATTTGCAGCAGCAAGAAGCCCAACGGCTCAATATCGAAGTCGCTCAGGAAGAAGTCGAAAAGGCGTTCGAGCGTATTGCACAACGTTCCAACATGTCCGTCGACCAAATTAGTGCTGTTCTGGAAGAAGGCGGCGTGTCACGCTCAACGCTTGAAACGCAGATCCGCAACGATATTGCCTGGAATCGCGTCGTTCAGCAGCAGTTCGGCCCCCTCGTGACTGTTGGAGAGGGAGAAGTCGATGAGGTGATGCAGCGCCTTGAAGAAGAATCCGGAGAACCTCGTTACCTCGTCGCGGAAATTCTCATCACCTTCGACAACCCGGTACATGCCGACGAGATCGCCGCGGGCACCCAGAGGCTGGTGGACCAGATCCGGCAGGGAGCCCCCTTCGAAGCGGTTGCGCGCCAATTCAGCCAGTCTGCTTCCGCAGCAAATGGCGGCGACATAGGCTGGGTACACAAGAGCCAGCTTCCAGACCAGGTTGCCGAAGTTGTGACCCATATGCAGCCGGGCATGGTATCGGACCCGATCCGGACCCTTACCGGCTTCTACATCGTGAAGTTGAAGTCCATGCAAACCGGTACAGGCGCGGACCCGATGATGGACCAATATTCGCTGATGAAGGTCCTCCTGCCCCTCACGCCGGATGCCGGCCAACAGGCCGTCGCACGACGGGCACGAGAAGCCGAAGAATTCCGATCACAGGTTTCCTCTTGTGACGAAGCGCCGAAGCTCATCAAAAAATATGTAAGTGGCCAGGCGAGTCCTGCTGAAAATGTCATTGCCGGACGGCTGCCGGCGCAGACGCGGCAGGCAATAGCTGGCGTCCCTGTTGGTAAGGCAACCGCGCCGCTCCGTTCCGAATATGGTGTGGAGATGATTGTCGTCTGCGGACATCGAGCCGCCCAGGGCGAAATGCCAACACGGGAGCAGATCGACAATTCGCTTTACGAGCAACAGCTTTCGATGATGGGGCGTCGCCACCTGCGTGATCTTCGGCGCGATGCGGTTGTCGTCTACCGCTGACGCTATCATTTTCACACGGACCCTCCAGGGTGCCGGGCATGACAAGTAACAAGGATATCCGACTGCCTGTCGTGCTGACGATGGGGGAGCCCTCTGGAATTGCTCCGGAGATCACGCTCAAGGCATGGCTCGCCCGCGATGAATGTTCCATACCAGCATTTTTCGTTGCAGGAGACGCGGACCTCTACCGGCAGGTAGCGGGAGCTCTCGGCATGGAGGTTCCCGTCGAGAAAATCCGGGAACCCCGGGAAGCGAAAGACGTCTTCTCCCGTGCCCTTCCCGTTTTGTCCATCGCGCTCAAGGAACCGTCCGTGCCGGGGAGCCTCTCTCCGGCGAATGCCTCTGCCGTCCTCTCATCGATCGACCTCGCGAGCGATCTCGCGCTTGACGCCGAGGTGAGCGCCATCGTTACCAACCCGATCCACAAGCGCGCATTGTACGAAGCAGGGTTCAATCTACCGGGGCATACCGAATATCTTGCTGGGCGCTGTGGTGGAGCGACCCCTGTAATGATGCTGTCCTGCCCCGGGCTGAGAGTTGTCCCCGTAACCGTGCATCTTTCGCTCGGAGCAGCGGTCGCCGCGCTCAGCGCAGAAGCAATCGTCGAGCAGGGGCAGATCCTTGCACAATCGCTCATTGCGGATTTCGGCATTAAGCGGCCCCGTATCGCCGTCGCAGCTCTCAATCCGCATGCAGGCGAAGAGGGGCATCTGGGGCGCGAAGAAATCGAGGTCATCGCGCCCGCCATCAAGATGCTTCGTACACGAGTACCGGAAGCAGAGATTCGCGGCCCTGCGCCGGCGGACACTCTTTTCCATGCCGCAGCGCGCGAGAGCTATGACGCAGTTCTTTGCATGTACCACGATCAGGCGCTGATCCCGCTCAAGACGATTGATTTCGAACGTGGCGTCAATACGACGCTTGGCCTGCCCATCGTGAGGACTTCCCCCGATCACGGGACCGCACTCGATATCGCCGGGCGCGGGCAAGCACATGCAGGCAGCCTCATCGAAGCGATCCTTACGGCCGATCTCATTGCGCGTCACCGGTCCTCAGTATGACCCCAGCCGCCCTGCCCCCTTTACGGGAAGTCATTTCCCGCCATGGCCTCGCTCCTCACAAGTCGCTGGGACAGAACTTCCTGCTCGACCTCAACCTTACGGGACGGATCGCCCGTTCGGCGGGATCCCTCGACGATCATGACGTAATTGAGGTTGGCCCGGGACCGGGCGGTCTGACGCGCGCATTGCTGGATGCGGGTGCCCGACGGGTTGTCGCGATTGAGCGGGACCATCGTTGCATTGCGGCGCTCAGCGAGATTTCCGAAGCATATCCGGGGCGCCTTACCGTTGTGGAAGGCGATGCGTTGGCGACCAACATGGAAAGACTGGTCACCCGCCCAGCCCGGATTGTCGCGAACCTGCCATACAATATAGCAACGCCGCTTCTCGTCGGCTGGTTGCAAACCGAACCATGGCCGGCATGGTTCGACAGCTTGACGCTCATGTTCCAGCGGGAAGTTGCGGAACGTATCGTTGCTTCCCCCGGTGGAAAAGCATACGGCCGACTTGCCGTTCTCGCTCAGTGGCGCACCCGGCCTCGCATTCTCTTTGATGTCGATCGGCGAGCCTTTACGCCTCCGCCTGCCGTTACATCTTCCGTGGTTGAACTCTTGCCGCGAGAAGCGCCCCTTGCCGAGGCGGACCCACGCGCTCTTGAACGCGTGGTCGCTGCTGCCTTCGGCCAGCGGCGCAAGATGCTTCGCGCGAGCCTCAAATCGCTCGGGCGCGACCCTCTGCCCCTTCTGGAGGCAGCGGAGATCGAACCGACCCGGCGCGCGGAAGAGCTCAGCGTCGAAGCTTTCTGCGCGCTTGCCCGTGCGTTCACAGCAAGTCGCTGAAGGTCGCCAAGCAAGGTTGTAGGCGCGCGCCACCCATGCCACATTGTCGGCCAAACAAGCCGCCAAGCGGCCAGAATACGCAACGTTCAGGAGGCACCCCCCATGAAGTCCGAAGCCATCGTCGAATACGGCCAGCCCTTGCAGATCGTGGACAGCGAAACGCCCGAGCCGAAAGGCACCGAAGTGCTGCTCAAGGTTACGCATTGCGGTGTTTGTCACTCCGACGTCCATATCCATGACGGTCATTTCGACATGGGCGGCGGCAACCAGCTCGATGTACGCGCGGGCCGCCAGCTCCCCTTCACGCTCGGGCACGAGATCGAGGGCGAAGTCGTGGCCGCCGGTCCGGACGCCGAGGGCGTCGAAATCGGCGCTCATCGGGTTGCCTATCCCTGGATCGGTTGCGGCGAGTGCCCGACCTGCAACCGCGGCGAGGAACATCTCTGCAACAAACCGCGCAGCCTCGGCATCAACGTGGCGGGCGGATATGCCACCCATGTGATCGTGCCTCATCCCCGCTACCTGCTGGACTACAAGGGTATCGCCGACGGGCTTGCCGCCACCTATATGTGCTCGGGCCTTACCGCCTACAGCGCCATGAAGAAGCTTGGCGACATCAGCCCGGAAGAACGCGTGATGGTGGTCGGTCTCGGTGGCGTCGGCATGATGGGATTGCAGTTTGCGAAGGCACTTTTCCCCTCCGCTCCGCTCGGCGCCGATGTCGACGAGAACAAGCTTCAGTCAGCCCGGGGCAGCGGCGCGCACGAGGTCTACAACCCCAAAGACCCCGAAGCGATCAACAAAGTACTTGCCGACACAGATGGCGGCGTTCCCGCCGCGGTCGACTTCGTCGGCTCGGAAGCCTCCCTCAAATTCGCCACCAGTGTTGTCCGCAAGGGCGGCCGGGTAATCGTCGTAGGACTTTTCGGCGGCGGCTTCGCGATGCCGATCCCGCTCTTTCCCATGCGCGCCATCACGATCGGCGGTTCCTATGTCGGCTCGCTCGGTGAGACGCACGAGATGATGGAACTGGTGAAGGCCGGCAAGATCGACCCGATCCCGGTGGAAGAGCGCCCGCTTGAGGCGGCATCCAAATCGCTCGACGATCTGCGCAAGGGCGGCGTCATGGGCCGCGTGGTGCTGAAGCCGTAGACAAAAAAAGCTGTGAGGTTTTATCAGGCCGGAGAACATCGTGATTCGAGCAGCGGAGCTTATCCCTGTAGCTGGCCCATGGGTCACTGAACGGGAGGTTGAGTATGTAACGGACGCGGCACGAAATGCCTGGTTCAACAATCACTACGAATACAATAGTCGGTTCGAAGAAGCGTTCGCTGCCTATGTTGGCGTAAAATATGCCGTCTCCCTGCCGCACTGCACTGCTGCCATTCACTTGGCGTTGGCAGCTGCTGGCGTGGGACCAGGAGACGAGGTCATTGTACCGGACGTTACCTGGATCGCTTCGGTCGCACCTGTCGTGTATGTCGGGGCGACGCCGATCTTCGCTGATATCCGAACGGACACGTGGTGTATCGACCCGAGGTCGGTCGAAGCCGCCGTTACGCCGCGAACGAAAGCGATCATCGGCGTCGATCTCTATGGTTCGATGGCCAACTGGTCCGAATTACGGCGGATTGCGGACAGACACAATCTCCTGCTGATTGAGGATGCGGCGGAAGCGCTCGGATCGGAATATGGCGGACGGAAAGCGGGTGCACTGGGCGATACCGGCGTCTTCTCGTTTCATGGCTCCAAGACGCTGACGACCGGCGAAGGCGGCATGTTCGTGACGAACGATGATCACCTCCACGAACGGGTTATGACACTGCGCGATCATGGGCGCCCGCCGGGGGACAAGCTCTTCCTCAACACGGAAGTCGGCTTCAAATACAAGATGAGCGCGCTACAGGCAGCCTTCGGCCTCGCGCAGATCGAGCGCGTGGAGGAGCTGATCGCGAGGAAACGGCAGATTTTCGACTGGTACAAGACCGAACTAAAAGACGTCGACGGCATTACGCTCAATGCCGAGCCGCAAGGTACAATCAATTCCTACTGGATGGTGACGGTAATAGCGGATCCATCTTACGGGATGGACAAGTTCGCGCTGATGGAAGCATTCAAGGAACGAAACATCGATACGCGCCCCTTCTTCTCACCGCTATCGAGCCTTCCCGCCTTTACGGATAGGCAGGAGTCATCGGCACATATGCCCGAATGTCCGGTGGGGGAGACAATCGCGAAGTTTGGCATCAATCTTCCATCGGGATATCACATGACAGAGGAAACAACCGGGATTGTCTGTTGCGCGCTTAAAGAAATTCTGGCGTGCTGACTAATCAGACCTTGTCCGCTGCTGGTTGAAATGTTCATAGATTGCAGAGTCCGCCTCCACGAGTGGTCGTGCGAGTTCGCGCATTTCGTCATCAAATGCCTGCCGCGCTTTTTCCTGCCCCTCGGCAGAAGATATGTGTGTGGCTGTCACATTCACACGCGGGCTCGCAGAAGGAACCGGCAGACCGGCGGCACGGACGATATCGGCGAAGGCACGCTCGTAGTCGTCGTGGAATCCGCGATAGCTCATAGTCGATATATTGGCTATCGCCCTTTCGGCAAAACGCTCCCTCTCATCCCTCCCAACGGGAAATGTGCTGAGTGACCCCGCAAACTGCCGGGCAACGAAATTATCCGTATGGAAGCGGACCCATTCATGTTCCGTTGTCAGGAACTCTCGCAACGACATTCCCTTGACGTCGGCTATGGTACTCGCACCGCGGTAGCCTTCCGGGAAGTTCATGAAATAGTGATAGAGGGATCTGAGCCGGTCATAGGGCTCACGAAAAATGGTGAATGAGTAGGTTCGTTCATCCCGGATTTTCTGGAATGTGTCCCATGAGATATGCCCGCCGACATATTTTGCCGCATGCGCCCTCTCGATCAGAGTTGATCGGTCCTCGGACTGAACAAAATCGTCGAAGCGGACCATCCGTCCATCTCGCCCGGAACCGATATATTCCTTAAAATAGGCGTTTATCGACGTCCCGCCAGTTTTAACCGTGTGCAAGAAAACGACTTTTGATGGCAGATCGGGATTTGCGAGCGCTGCACGGCGATACTTTTGCCGACGGAAATAACGTCGCGCCTTGATAAAAACCGTCATTCCAAACCTCTGTCACCTATAGAAAAGTACCGTAGAGAATCACGCGGTTTGTATTGCAATATCCTTGGATAAGTAATGACGTCCTGCCGCTGTTCAGAGATGCCAGTTTAAGTGGCTCTTCATCACCTATCCATCTCAAAAATCTTGGATTATGGTCTACGATGAGCCCAAAGTCAGCGTCATCGTCCCAACCAAGAAGCATGCCAAGGTTCTTCGAACCTGACTGGGTAGTCCGCATTACCGTCCCACTCCTCTCTTCCGAAGCACGGCTGACGGGCGTTCCTTCTGACTTCGAGGCATTGAATGAAACGCCCCCTCCCCTCCCCGTCCATCCGAACTGCGGGAATCGCCATCAGGGGAAAAGACTGGCCGATGCTAGACCGTAGCAACCTTTCAATCCGGTACGGCGGCAACCTTTTCGAGGCGGGACTGCAATCAATGACCAAGCAAATATCGCGGTGGGGCGGCGAGATGCTTCTAGTCAGCCGGGACGGCCGTGGGTTTCCATTAGATGCATGGACAAGAAGTGTGACGTTCCGCCCGTCAGATCAGGAAATCTGCTTTTTGCCGACAGTCGCACGAATTACTTCGACTTTGCTCTGTCCGCCAAAAGCAAGCGGCTGCTATGTTGAACTATCGGGGAAAGGGCGTGGATGTCGCCCCGACCCCGAGACGTAGGGTCTATTCGCGGCGCTTTCTCGCCCGGATGTCCCGGCTTGTCTGGCGCCTAGACAGTGGATCATATCGCGTTGAACACGGTCAGGTCGACGATCGGCGGTTCGGTTCTCAAGTGCCGTGCAGGCACACCGACAACCACCTCATTTTCTAAAACATCTTCCCGGATCAAGGCTCCGGCCCCCACTTGAGCGCCGGCCCCGACCGTCATGTCCGGGAGAATGGTGGCATTCGTGCCTATGGTCGCAGCGTCACCGATTTTAACGCGACCGGCGATCGCCGCCCCTCCCATGACGTGTACTCCTTCGCCTACTCTACACTCGTGGTCAATCGTCGCATTTGAGTTGACGATGCTAAACGCGCCAATGTTTGCGGCAAGTCCGATGCAGGCACCTATCAGAATCTGAACGCCTTCTCCAAGTTCCACTTCCTCATCTATAACTGCATAAGGTGAAATCACCCTACGAGGGACGAGACCGAAGCGGTCCCGCAACGCCCGAGACAATGCTACCCGCTGAGCCCCATGACGCCCACCAATACAGACAACGGCCTCAGCGCAGCCCGGTAGCAGTGGGCGCAAGTCTTCTGGCCGGCCGACAAAACGGGCCGATGTAGGAAAATCGGGGGCGGCGAGAGTGGCGTCGAATAAAATTTGATCGCATACGCCCTGCTTAAACAAGATCGACGAGACGATACGCGCCTGCGATTTCGCGCCCCACAAGAGCACTGCGCCATTTGTTGCCATGTTTCTACTCTCGGGAACGACGCTTCGCCGCTTGGAAGAGGCGCTTGGCACGATGCGAACATCGGTTGGTGAAGAACGGCAGGTAGCTGCGGACCACCATACTTTCGATGTTCGTCAGATCCGAACGATCCATCAGTACACGGCAAGTGGCTGCAAAGCGGTGGTTTCGGTCTATCATTTCGGAAAGCGGTGGTTTTGGTCGCGGGATATAGTCTCGTACGTCAACCAATATCTGCTGATAGAACGCGCAGTCATTGGTACCTGCTATGCCTCCGTTCAGCATCGCATGGAACAAAGCCAGATAATCCGCTCCCCAACTGTCGGGAAACAGATCGTAGACTTCATCAGTTGCCCGGCTGGCTGCATCAAGCGTCCAGAGACCGTAGAACCAACCAGCCTTCATCTGTCGCATTCTCTGCAACAACTGCAATGCCTTCAGCCGAGGCGGCGCACGATAAGGCAGCAGCTTGTCCGGCTTGCAGGCCCCATAACGCTGGATCACATCAGGCACCGCCAATGCGATCCCCAGATTCTGTTTATGCAGACCAATAAGCGTTTCTATGTAATTCGGAGTGGAGAGGTCGTCGAACGCTCGCCACATATAAAACGGAGATGTCGCCTCGCGCCGGACGGAGAGGAAATTCTCCATTGCCGTCGATGTCGTCTCCCGACGGATTATCCGAAATCGCTTGTCCTTTTGTGCGAATGCTTCACAAATCTCGTTGGTGCCATCGGTCGAAGCGTTGTCGGAAATTATCACCTCGAAATCGCGGAAGGTCTGCCCGGCCAAGTGTTCCAGACATTCACCGATCAATGTTGCGCCGTTAAAGACAGGCACTCCAATAGAGACAAGGGGCATTAAATTTGATCCATAAGCAGTGTCGACAATTTCGAGAATGCCCCCGCAGGATACTACGGCCTGCAGAGGAGACCTCGGGACTCCAAGCGCTCGCCTCAACTATTCAAACCAGCGAGCCGGGGCCGAAGCGCCGACCCCATTACTCAATTTACTCTCAACTCTGGCACAGCGGTCACGAAACGGGCTCCCCAACTGCGAGCATGGTCGAGTTGCCGCATGACTTCGTCACGTATGTTCCAGGGCAGGATAACGATTAGGTCCGGGCGGTTCGCTTCGAGATGTGCCTCATCGACGATAGGGATACGGCTGCCTGGCATATATTTCCCCAGCTTTGCCGCCGCTCTGTCCACGACATAGGGGATAAGATCGGGCCGTATACCGGCAAAGTTCATCAGCGTGTTGCCCTTGGCCGCCGCTCCGTAAGCGCCAACCGTGAGCCCCTTCCGTTTCGCATCAATGAGGAAGGCGACGAAGTCGTCCTTCACTTTCTCGGCCTTCGCCTGGAATCCCTCGTAAAATGCGGAGCTCTCTATCCCCGCCTCCGCCTCGATCTTTTCCATTTTGGCAAGACGGTCCGTGCGTTCGCGTTTACCCGTATCGCTGCGCTGCGCAAATACCCGCAGGCTTCCTCCATGGGTCGGCAATTCCTCTACGTCGAAAACGGAAAGGCCGTTCACCGCAAAAATGCGTGCGACGGCAGCGAGCGACAAATACGAATAATGCTCGTGGTAGATAGTATCGAACTGGTTCTGGCGGACAAGATTAAGGAGATGTGGAAACTCGAAGGTCGAGACGCCTTCCGGTTTCAGAAGACGCGCGAATCCCGACACGAAGTCATTGATATCCGGCACATGCGCAAGAACATTGTTTGCGGCAGTCAGATCCGCCTGACGCCCCGCTCCCGCCAGTTCCGTGGCAAGCTCGACACCGAAAAATCGCTCGACGATATCAATGCCCTTTTCCCGCGCTGCCGCAGCGGTGCTCGCCGTCGGCTCGATGCCATAGCAGGGAATGCCGCCCGCCTTCACATATTGGAGAAGATATCCATCATTCGCCGCGACTTCCACGACCATGCTGTCATGATCGAGAGAAAATCGCGTCGTCATTTCATCGACATAGGCCTTCGAATGCGCGAGCCAGCCCGACGAAGTCGAACTGAAATAGGCGTAATCGCTCGCGAAAAGCTCTTCACGACCTGCATGATCTTCCGTCTGGACAAGCCAGCAATTCGTACACACGAGCACGCGTAGCGGGTACCAGACCTCGGGTCCGGCGAGTGCTTCCCTCGTCAGATAGGCGTTGGAAGGCGGCGAGGCGCCGAGATCGACAAAAGTCTGTTCAAGCGGCGTACCGCAATGCCGGCATTTCACGAAACTACCTCATTCCTTCCCACCGCCCAGAAGCGGGTGATTTCTGTCGCGCTCCGAACGTTCGCCAATCCTGAGCGGCCATTCAATGCCGAGCGCCGGATCGTCTGCCCTTACACCACCCTCGGCCCCCGGCGCGAAGGGAGCCGAATGGAGGTAGAGCATTTCAACATTGTCCGTCAGCGTCTGGAAACCATGCGCGAAACCCGGCGGAATGAGAAGGCTTGTCGCATTCTCCTTCGAGAGCCGCTCACCATGCCAATGGAGATAAGTTGGCGATGCAGGCCGCATGTCGACTGCGACATCAAAGACCTCGCCGGCAAGACAAGTGACGAGCTTCGCCTCTTCATGCGGCGCGTTCTGGAAGTGCATGCCACGCACCGTTCCGGTTTTTGCGGTATATGTGCGGTTCATCTGAACAACAGGCCAGGACCAGCCGGCCTGACGTAATTCATCCGCACAGAAGATCCGTTCCAGCCAGCCACGCTCATCGCCCATGCGCTTCCGCTTCAGCACAACGACGCCCTCAAGCGGCGTTCGTTCGATGTCAAAACGGGCGCTCATGAAGTTTCGCCACGATAGAGTTTTTCATAGGCGGCAATCTGATCGAGCGTGCGCGCGCGCATATCGCCTTTCGCATTGAGCGCACGATACCAGTCTGCAAGCCAGGAGACGCAAGGCGTTCCCGCAAGCTGGTCCTTCCAGCCCAGAACGGAGCGCGCTTTTCGGCTGTCGATCTCAAGCGTCATCATCTCGCGCGGGCCGGTATCGTTTGCAGGTTCCCAAACACAGTCCGCGCCGAGCGCCGACTGAACGGCATTCGCAAGCTCTGCCACCGTCAGAGGGGCGGCATCATGCGGCGGTCCGAAGTTGAGAGCTGCCGGAAGTTCCACCCCTTCCGTCAGGGCGCGAGCATAGGTGAAATAGCCGCAAAGGCAGTCGAGCACATGCTGCCAGGGCCGCGCCGCAGCGGGATTGCGCAATACCAGCGGCTTTCCTGCCATCAATGCGCGCCAGATGTCGGGCACAAGCCGGTCTTCTGAAAAATCCCCGCCGCCGATCACATTGCCTCCGCGCGCTGTCGCCACGCGCACGCCCTTCTCTTCGAAGAAGGATCGGGCATAAGACGAAGTGACAATCTCGGCTGCAGCCTTGGAAGCTGCATAGGGGTCATGGCCACCGAGCGGGTCTTCCTCGCGAAAGGAGACACCTTGCTCCGTATTTTCGTAGACCTTGTCAGTCGTGACGACGAGAACGGCTTCAAGCGCGTCTGCATGGCGCAGCGCCTCGAGAAGATGGACGGTTCCCATCACATTGGCCCCGAAGGTACCGACCGGATCAATGTAGGAACGGCGGACCAGCGGCTGGGCGGCCATGTGGAGCACGATTTGCGGCGCCGCTTCCTGCACCACATTGCGCACCGCATCAATGTCTCGCAAGTCACCGAAACGAGAACGGACCGAACCCGCAATATTTGCGAGCTCAAAGAGGTTCGGATCGGTATCGGGTTTGAGCGAAAAGCCGGTGACGTCAGCCCCCATCGACGCGAGCCAGAGCGATGCCCACGCGCCCTTGAAGCCGCTGTGCCCTGTCAGCAGGATGCGCTTGCCGCTCCAGAACGACTTGTCGAGACCGTCGATCTTCAACTAGTCCCTCCACACCTTCCAGGGAGCCTTGCCTGTCGACCAGAGCTCCTCCAGATAATTCTTCTCGCGAAGAGTATCCATTGGCTGCCAGAAGCCGGCATGTTTGAAGCTCATGAGCCCGCCATCGGCAGCAAGCCCCATGAGGGGCTCGGCTTCAAAAGGTGTCTTGTCACCGTCGATGCGATCCAGCACTGAAGGTTCGAGCGCGAAAAAGCCACCATTGATCCAGGCGTTATCCCCGGGAGGCTTTTCGATGAAGCGCCGAACCCGGTCTCCCTCGAGTTCCAGTGCGCCATAACGTCCCGGCGGGATAACACTGGTGAGGGTCGCTTCCTTGCCGTGCGATTTGTGAAAGGCGAGAAGCGATGCGATATCCACATTCGCGACGCCATCTCCATAGGTCATGAAGAATGTTTCATCCGAGTCCAGATAGTCACGCACCCTCTTGATGCGACCGCCGGTCAGCGTGTCCTGGCCGGTATCGACCAGTGTGACGCGCCAGGGCTCGCTTGCTTTCTGATGATAGGTGATCTGGTGGTTCGCCACATCAACCGTCACGTCCGACGAATGAAGCACATAGTTGGCGAAGTATTCCTTGATCATATATCCGCGATAGCCGAGGCAGATCACGAAATCGTTGAACCCGAAATGGGTATAAATCTTCATGATATGCCAGAGGATCGGACGCCCGCCGATTTCGATCATCGGTTTTGGCCGAAGCTGGCTTTCCTCTGATATGCGCGTACCGAGCCCCCCGGCCAGTATCACTACCTTGGTCATGTTATCCCCGCCCTAAAGCGCTTCGCGCAATTGTTTCACGAAGTTGGAAAGCCCCGTCAGCCGACGGCGACGAAGACGCTCCGCCTTCAGAATTGCCTGCAGCTCGGCAAAAGCCCTGTCCATATCTTCGTTGATGATGATGTATTCATATTCCTGATAATGGCTGATTTCGTCGGAGGCTTTGGCCATACGCTCTGCAACGACCTCGGCGGGATCCTGCGCGCGTGCTTTCAGCCGTTTTTCAAGATCGTGCACCGATGGCGGCAGGATGAAGACCTTCACGATATCTTCCGGCGCCGTCTCATCGAGCTGCTGCGTACCCTGCCAGTCGATGTCGAAGAGAACGTCCCGCCCGCGAGAAAGCGCATCTTCCACGGGCGCTCTGGGCGTCCCGTAGTAATTCCCGAAAACCTTCGCATGTTCGAGGAACTCGCCTCGATTACGCATGATGCCAAAGTCTTCCGTGCTCAGAAAAAAGTAATCCCTGCCCTCCTGTTCGCCGGGGCGGGGTTTGCGCGTTGTCGCGGAGACTGACATTTCGATCTCGGCATCGCTTTCCAGCAAGCGGCGCGACAGCGTTGTCTTGCCCGCACCTGACGGCGAGGACAGGACAAGCATCAGACCACGCCGATGAATATCAATCCCGGTCATCTGACGGTGTTACTCCACATTCTGAATCTGTTCACGGAACTGATCGATTACCGCCTTCAGATCGAGACCGATCCGTGTGAGGCTGACATCAGCGGCTTTGGAGCAAAGCGTGTTCGCCTCGCGATTGAACTCTTGCGTGAGAAAGTCGAGACGCCGCCCCACGGCTTCCTTGCTGTCGAGCAATTCGCGAGCCTGCTCGACATGGGCCTTCAACCGATCGATTTCCTCGCGAATGTCCGCGCGGGTTGCAAGCAGCGCCGCTTCCTGCGCCACACGATCTTCCGCAATCGCCGTCGCATCTCCCAGCAATTCCTGCAATTGCTCCTTGAGCCGCGATTGCAGGGCGGCAGGTGCCGCCGCCGGGCAATCCGCCGCCGCGCGCGTCAGACGCTCGATTTCATCGATGTGGCCGGTCAGCACCGCTTCGAGCTTCGCACCTTCCTGAGCACGCGCCTCCGCCAGAGCTTTTGCCCCCTCGGCGAATGAAGCCGTCAGCGCGGCTTCCAGCGCCGACTTCGCGTCCTCGTCCGCCGCCACGTCTTCGGCATTCTCCAGCACGCCCTTGAGAGCGAGGATAGCTTCCGGCCGCGGGGGCATGACCTCGATGTTTTTCTGGAGGTCTTCAATTGCTTCCAGCACAACCTGAAGCGCAGCGCGATTGACACGGAGGGGCGCCGCTTCGCCTGTGCGTTCGAGTACGAGATTGATCTGGCAATTGCCGCGCTTCAGATGCCGCGCGAGTTCTGTGCGCAGTTTCGTTTCGATGCCGTCAAGACCGGCCGGCAGACGCAGCCGGGCATCGAGCCCCTTGCCGTTGACGCTTCGCAGCTCCCAATGCCAGCGCACGGCGCCATGGGCGCCCTCGACGCGAGCAAAACCTGTCATGCTATTGAGCGGCATCGCGTTTTCCCGGAATCACTTTGATATGGTGGGGACTATAACAGCCACAAACCGGCTTTTCTCTCACCCATCTGAGACCCGTCCGGCTCGCTTATTTGTCCTTTTGGCGCTCGATCTGCCGCCATTCACGGACGCGCTGCTGGTGTTCCCGGAGTGTGCGGGAAAAGGCATGGCCACCCGTCCCGTCTGCGACGAAGTAAAGCTCGTCTGTTTCCGGCGGGTTCAGCACCGCCTCGAGGGAGGCCCTGCCGGGATTGCAGATCGGCGTGGGCGGCAACCCGTCCACGAGATAGGTATTGTAGGGCGTGTGCTTGTCGAGCTCACTGCGGCGGATGGGCCGCCCAAGCGTGCCCTTGCCGCCGACTAGGCCATAGATGATCGTCGGGTCGGACTGGAGCCGCATAGGCACCTTGAGGCGGTTCACAAAAACCGCGGCGACCCGGGGGCGTTCGGAAGCGATGCCTGTTTCCTTCTCGACGATGGAAGCAAGGATGATGGCTTCCTCGCGCGTCTTGAAAGGCAGATTCTTCGCGCGGCTTTCCCAGATTTCATCCATCAAGGCGGTTGCTGCCTCCTGCATATCGGAGACGATTTCCTTGCGGGTCGCGCCACGAGTGAAGCTGTAGGTTTCCGGCAGAAGAGAGCCTTCCCGAGGCGTGGGCGGCATCTCGCCGACAAGAACCGGATTGGCTTCCACCAGCAACATGATCTGCTCGCTGGTGAGCCCTTCGGGAATGGTAATCCGGTGAAGAATAGAGCGCCCCTCGCGCAGGATGCGCATGATCGAGGCCATGCTGGCCCGGGCGGGAATTTCGTACTCCCCAGCCTTGAGATCACCCTCAGCGCGATTGAAGCGGACGCCGGCGAGGAAGATCACGGTATCGGAAATCACGCCCGCCTTCTCGAGGCGGTTTGCGATGGCGCGGACGCCAAGGCCCGGGTCGAGCATGACCACACGGGATTCCGCATGAGGCCCCGCGGCCTCGAAGCGATATTTTCCGTAGAGGAAGACTGTGCCTGCCAGAGCGAGCCCCAACAGGGGCAGACAGAATGCCGCTATCAGGATGAAGCGCAGCCAGCGGCGGCGAGGCTTTCGTGATGCAGGCCCGGCCAGGTTTTCGGTTGGAGTTGCCTCGCCTTCTTCTTCAGGCGCAGCAGGAGTATCGCCACCTTCCGTCAACCATCGACCTTTTTCATGACCAGCGACGCATTTGTACCACCGAAGCCGAAGGAGTTGCTCAGGGCGTAGTTGACTTCCTTCTTGCGCGCCTCGTTCGGAACCAGATCAATCAGCGTTTCGGCCGCAGGATTATCGAGATTGATCGTGGGTGGCAAAATGCTGTCCCGCATGGCCAGAAGGCAGAAAATCGCCTCGACAGCCCCTGCTGCACCAAGCAGATGACCGATAGAGGACTTGGTCGAAGACATGGAGACTTTCTCGATCGCGTTGCCGAGAAGACGGGTGACGGCGCCAAGTTCGATTGTATCCGCCATTGTGGATGTGCCATGCGCATTCACATAGTCGAGGTCCGACGCCGTGATCCCGGCGCGCTTCAGCGCAGCCTGCATGGAGCGGAAGCCGCCATTTCCGTCCTCAGGCGGAGCCGTCACGTGATAGGCATCGCCCGAGAGACCATAACCGGCAATCTCTCCGTAAATCTTCGCCCCACGCGCCTTGGCGTGTTCGTATTCCTCAAGAACGACAACACCCGCTCCCTCGCCCATCACAAAGCCGTCGCGGTCCCTGTCATAGGGACGGGAAGCCTTTTCGGGCGTGTCGTTATACCCGGTGGAGAGGGCGCGGCAGGCCGCAAAGCCTGCGATTCCGATGCGACAAATGGCGGATTCAGCGCCCCCCGCCACCATCACGTCAGCGTCGTCCAGCGCGATCAGCCGCGCGGCATCGCCGATGGCATGGGCGCCCGTAGAACAGGCGGTCACGACCGAGTGGTTCGGCCCCTTGAGGCCATGTTCGATCGAGACATAGCCCGAAGTGAGATTGATAAGCCGGCCGGTGATGAAGAAAGGGCTCACCCGGCGAGGCCCCTTTTCCTGCAAGGTGAGCGCTGTTTCGGCAATGCCTTCAAGTCCGCCGATTCCCGAGCCGATCATCGTACCCGTGCGGCACTGTTCTTCTTCGGTCTTGGGCTTCCAGCCAGCGTCGGTCAGCGCCTGAGTGGCGGCGGACATTGCATAAACGATAAAATCGTCGACGCGCTTCGATTCCTTGGGGTCCATCCAGTCATCGGGATTGAAGGCGCCTTCGCCTTCGCGCGGCACCGGCATGGCGATCTTGCAGGGAAGATCCGAGACGTCGAACTTCTCGATCTTCCGGGCCCCCGATTCACCATTGAGAATGCGCTTCCAGGTGGTCTCAACCCCGCAACCAAGCGGAGAAACCATACCCAGACCTGTTACGACCACACGCCTCATACCGATGAAAACTCCTAATCCCGGTCAATCACCGGAAGCAAACTGCAAATAGGGCGGAGGGCCGGGAGCTTTGCGCCACCGGCCCTGCCAATCAAACCGGAATCAGGACTTGGCGTTCGCTTTGACGAACTCGATAGCGTCCTTGACGGTCAGGATCTTCTCGGCGGCATCGTCCGGGATTTCCACGCCGAATTCTTCTTCGAACGCCATGACCAGTTCGACATTGTCGAGACTGTCGGCGCCCAGGTCGTCGATGAAGCTCGCGTTCTCGGTGACCTTGTCCGCGTCGACGCCCAGGTGCTCGACCACGATCTTCTTCAAGCGTTCAGCGATATCACTCATTTCAAGTCCTCAGATCTTTTGGTTTTAACCGGCCTCGCACATCCCGCTGCTCGCTGTAAGGCATCGAGGACTGGATGTGATCGAATTCGGCGGAAAGGTTGCCCCTCTTCTGGCCCATTTCAAGGCAGAACCGCAAGCCAAATCGAGGGCTTAGGTAACACACTTTTTTGCCCTGTACCAGCAAACGCGCGCGGGCGACGCAACTCTCTACATATGTGATTCTTCGTTTATTTTCAGCACCTTGCAGAAAAACAATCGTCAGATCATCGCCATTCCACCATTCACGTGCAGGGTCTGCCCCGTGACATAGGCCGCTTCATCGCTCGCCAGATAGACCGCAGCGGCGGCAATTTCCCTTGCCTCGCCGAGTCGCCCGGCCGGAATGGTCGACATGATACGAGACTGCTGCTCCTCGTTCAGCGCGTCCGTCATGGCGCTGCGGATGAAACCGGGCGCGATACAATTCGCGGTGATGTTGCGGCTCGCAACTTCCTGGGCGATCGACTTCGTCATGCCGATCATGCCGGCCTTGGAGGCTGCGTAGTTTGCCTGCCCCGGATTGCCCGTCACGCCGACGACAGAGGTGATACCAATGATGCGGCCCCAGCGGCGCTTCATCATACCGCGCATGACACCTCGCGAAAGACGGAAGGCGGCGGTGAGGTTCACCCGGATAACCTCTTCCCACTCTTCATCCTTCATTCGCATGAAGATGTTGTCGCGCGTGAGGCCCGCATTGTTGACGAGGATATCGAGACTGCCGAGGGCCTCTTCGGCCTGCTTTGGCAGGGCATCGACAGCCTCTGCGTCGGAAAGATTGCATGGCAGCACATGGGTGCGTTCACCGAGTTCGGAAGCCAGCGCGTCGAGCGCTTCCTTGCGCGTACCCGACAGCACAACCGTCGCGCCCTGACCGTGCAAAGCCCGCGCAATGCCGGACCCGATGCCGCCCGACGCGCCGGTGACCAGCGCGCCCTTGCCTGTGAGATCGAACATGCCGGCTCCTATCGTTCAGATGGTCTTGAGAAAGGCCTCGACATCGGCAG
>AZIJ01010545.1_pt1 | contig 42980 bp, 41 predicted proteins | sample 359151 | NCBI WGS metagenome assembly AZIJ01 (sample SAMN02429718, study PRJNA222666) | marine sediment metagenome | biome: Sediment sample; isolation source: enrichment culture of sample MGS-ElMAX(UA) from oil contaminated site at the... | place: Egypt: El Max | collected 2013-01-23 | depth 9.22 m m | reverse complement strand
TTTATCTGCATCACCGCCGATGGATGTGCATTCTACAGCATTTCATAACCCTTGCAAGCACTTTTAAAAATTAAAAGATTCGGTTGTTTTATTTTTAAACTCAAATAGCTCTAATTAACTGATTTATATGGTTTAAAATTTATCAACCATCTTAAAAGCAGCATAATCCACATAAATCATTGTAATTACTGAATTTTATTTAAAATATGTTTTTATTGTCAGCAATAAAACTGCTTTATCCTTATTTTTAGTTCTTATTTTGAACAAATCATTAGGCTAAAAAATATTTCAGGCATTATCCGCATCTTCAAAAGCTAACCACCTAAATAAAAACAACGGTTTTGAGAAGCCCAAAACCGTTGTTTTCAATATTTCAATTAGAATCTTCTGTTAAGAAGCCGTGCCTCTTACAATATTTAAGAAGTAAAGATGACGTTCATACTGATCAATAATGTCTTGGATCAAATCTTCTTGTGTCCAATCCATCACATCATAGTTTTGTCCGCCTTCTCTTAAGAAAACTTCTGCTTGATAATATTGAGCCTCATCCGCATCGCCTTGTCCTAACATAAAACTTGGTGGCACTGTTTCATGTGCATATACCGTATAGATAAAGTTAATCTCATGGTGATGGTCAACACGTAGCTGCAAACCTTGTTCAGTATTTTGAATATCCACTTCAAGATGACGGCGCTTGAACTCCCGTTGGATACTTTCAAAAGCCTTTCTGACTTGAGTATCAATATAAACCTTCACTTCCTCTTCAGTGTGAGGATAGTGCATGATTAATCCTAAACGTTGTTGCCAACTTCTTGGATTATTGATCGCTCTAGGCGTAGTGCGGGCCTCATTCAACATTCTGGCTTTAGTTGCATCCAGATTTAAAGCTTTTAATAGCCCCCACCCCATCAACATCATAATTAAGGCAAAAGGCAGAGCACTAACCAACATAGACGCTTGTAAAGTTGCCAAACCACCGACTAATAATAAGCACACTGTCAATGCAGCAATTAAAACCACCCAAAATACACGTTGCCATGCAGGCGTATCTTCAGTGTTAGCAGTTAAATAATTAACAACCAAAGCACCAGAGTCAGCAGAAGTCACAAAGAATAAAAGCACTAGAATTGCAGCCACCATACTCATGAGACCTGAGAATGGTAAATGATTTAAAAACTCAAAAAGTGCTACTGACGAATCCTTTTGCACCATTTCCATTAAAGCAATATTATTTTCTTGCATAATGCTAAATAGTGCAGCATTCCCCCAGAACCCCATCCATACAATCGTGAAGCCTGTTGGTATCAAAATGACACCGAGAATGAATTCTCGAACTGTTCGGCCACGAGAAACTCTAGCAATGAACATCCCAACAAATGGAGACCATGCAATCCACCACGACCAGTAGAATACTGTCCAACCACCAATCCAACCTGTTGAATCGTAGGCTTGCAAATTGAACGTCATCACAAAAAGATTAGATAGATATTGCCCTGTATTCTCGACTGTTGTGCGTAATAGATGAATCGTTGGACCTGCCAAGAAAACAAAAACGACTAAAAGTACAGCAAGAATTAGATTCAGTTCTGATAAACGTTTTACGCCCTTATCAAGGCCTGCGAAAACAGAGAGTCCAGCCAAAATACTGACAAAAATAATCAATCCAATTTGAGTGGGAACACTTTGTTCAATACCGAATAAGTAATTTAATCCAGCATTGACTTGCAGAACACCGAAGCCGAGTGAGGTCGCAACACCAAAGATGGTACCTACGGTCGCAAAGGTATCAATTGCATCACCCCATCGACCATAAATACGTTTACCAATAATTGGATATAACGCAGAACGCGTTTTCAAAGGTAAGTTATGACGATAGGCAAAATAAGCAAGTGATAAACCAACCAACGCATATACAGCCCAAGCATGTACGCCCCAGTGGAAGAGCGTAATACGTAAAGCTTCTTTGGCTGCGGCTACGGTTTCAGGGTCGCTATTCGGTGGGGTTACATAATGCATGACAGGCTCTGCCACACCAAAGAACATCAGACCGACGCCCATACCCGCTGTAAATAACATCGCGAACCACGAACCATTCCCGTACTCAGGCTGACTATGATCAGGACCTAACTTAATATTTCCGCTGGAAGAACAGGCGATGTAGACGAGAAGCACAAGGAAAATAGCAACACAGAGAATATAGAACCAACTAAAAGAATCCGTAATCCACTGTTTAGCTTGAGAGGTTAATGTTTCAAATAGATGAGGTGCGACAATTGCAAAGACCAAGAACATTGCAATAATCAGTACCGTACTAAAGAATACGTTCCTGTTGACATTCGACAACGAGGATATTGTTTTGGAAGGCATGATTCCCCCATGTTTTTGTAATGATAATCGACAGACTTTAAAGTCAAATATGGCATTCACAATGTGAATAAAAGCGAGCTCAGAACACGCAAAACTCGATCAATAGTATAAAAAATGTGAAAAATAAAGCAGTTGTAATGCTGTAACAAAAGCTAATCTTTCTCTTTTGTCGACCTATTCCAAACATGCGGAATGTATTGCAAGGCAATTAATCTTGAAACAATAACAGCGAAGTACATTACCCCACCGAACATTTGCAGCATGGTAATTCCGCGTGCAGCGGGACTAATCGGCATGACATCAGAAAGTCCTGTCGCTGACTGCAAACTAAAGCTGAGAAATAATAAATCTAACCATCGTTGTAGTTCTTGTGGCTGATTTGGATTTTGAAAACTATTGGGAATGACAATCTGGCAAATACTATAAAGAAAGGCAAATGCCCATGCGATCAAAGTAAAGACCGCACCAGCAGCAAACAACTCATCCTTTGTCAGATAACGATCTGCAAACATATAACGAATCAACCCATAAGCCGCATAGAAATAAGCGAGTGCTTCAAAACTATGTGCTGTAATTTGAACAATTTGACTATCAAAACCAATAAAAATAAGAATCGAAAATACAAATGCCCCACTCACAAAAAACAGTCCCCAAAAAGTAAAAACTGGCGACTGGCGAATAACTTTTGCAATAATTAACAAGGCTAAAACACCCAGTGACCATGTCAACGCTTTATATTGATTATCGTCATACGTCACGGTGCTAAAAATGAGTAAGGTCAATTGAACCAAGAGCAACCAAGCAGATGGCAGCAAACGAAAAGTATTCCAAAATTGTCGTAAAGTTTGCATGTTATTGTCCTTTATTTATCACGGCGCATCACATATTTTTCGATTCCGCTCAATTATGTTGCATCTAAAAATGTCACAATCATCGTGCAAAGTTCTTGTTGTAATCGCTGCTCTTCGATCAAAAAAGTATTTTTACTGGCATAACGCATCATGGTAAATAAAGTACTATTAATGATCACAAAAGATTTATGTTTTAGTGTTTCAAAGTCCCATTGCGGATAATAGCGACCAAATAAATACATGCCTATTTCTAAAAAATGTCTTTCTAAAACTTGGGCCGCCTCAGAATCACTATAAGCATGCCAATTCTTCAAGATTTCGATAAAGAAACCATGATCTGACTTTAACGATTCAAAGCCAAACGCAATACTCAATGTGATAATGTCTTGAATAGTTGCATGTTGTTGTAGCATGACCAACTGTTTAAGTGCCTGCCCCAAATCTTCACTTTTTCTTAGTAATAGTTCAGCAACAATTTGCTCTTTATTTTCGAAATATTGGTAAATAGAACCAACACTAACACCTGATTTTTCTGAAATTTTAGGTGTGGTCAGTTGCAATACCCCATATTCAGAAATACATTTTTGTGTTCCCTCTAAAATACTTTCTACAATCATTTTTGCACGCTGTTGTTGCGGTCTTTTTCTCATTTCCAACCTCAAAATAAATGCGAATTGAATGCGAATAATTATTCATATTAAGCTTTGATTAAATAACAAGCAAAGGTGTTATGCAATGCAAAGCATCAACAAGCCGACACGTTTAGCTTCATTTGAGAAAATGATTCAACCCAATCTCAAAACCAAGATCTTGCGCTATATGATTGATCAAGATGTGCAGCCCAGCTATGACGAATATTTAGCATTGAATAATGCTTTACAAAGTGGTGATGAACTCATGGATCAAGTCATGCAATGGGTTATGCAGAATCCTCGAGAGCATCGTAAATATTTTGAAATAGCTCTTTATGAAGGTATTGATAAACTTCCACATGAGATTCCAGAGCTTGCTCGGTTTTTCACGATGATCGAAGCAAAACCACACTGGTATGAACAGAGTAAAATCGATGAGGCCATTAAATTTACTTATCGCTTAGGCGCCAATAATGGTTTTATCCTTCGAGACTTATCACTCATGACGGGCTACATGTATCCAGGTTTTAATCAACCTTTGGTATTGACAGGTGCCTTAAAAAAGCAAGCTGGAACACGTCTCGCCGAAACAACCAAATGGTGGGTTGATATTACTGAACCAGATGGCTTCGAACGTTTTAGTAAAGGTTTTACCTCAACTATTTTTGTTCGCTTTATTCATTCTCTAGTCCGCCATCAACTTAAAAAATCTGAGAAATGGGATGCTGAGACTTGGGGTTTGCCGATCAATCAATATGATCAAGCCATGACCAATATTGCATTTAGTGGAGTCGTGTTACTTGGTATTCGTGCACTAGGTATTTTTCCGACACAACAAGAAGTCGAAAGTTTCCTACACTTTTGGAAATATGCGGGTTGGCTGATGGGCGTTGAAGAAAAATGGCTCGTCGATAAAGAGTCTGAAGGCTGGAAACTGATTTACTGGATGCAGTTTGCTCATCCTAAATCGGATGAAAGCAGTATTTCATTGGGTTCTAGCTTATCGAAAGAGCCTTTTGAACGTAAATATCGTTATTTAAGAGGCTTTCAGCAGCAATTGGCTTATCGACAGCATTTAGAAATTACCCAGTTTTTTATAGGTCGTAAGAAAATGAAAAACTTAGGCTTAGCACCACAATCAGCGTCATGGTTTGCCTATTATCTGATTTGTCGGAATTTAACATTATACAGCGGTGCCAAATATCTCCCGAAATTAAATCGTTTACTCGAAGAGAAAGGTCGAAATTTACAGAAAATGGGATTGTCTTTGTATCGCAATCAAGGTCAACAGCTTGCCAGTATGCATCAATAAAGCATAAAAAAGCCCTCATGTACTGAGGGCTTTTTTGAATCGTTGAGCTTAGTGGTCAGATGCACCAGAAGCGCCGATACCTGTCATTGAACGCACGAACTGAGCGTCAAATGCTTTACGTTCTTTTTCTGCACGTGCTGATTTATCAGTCACAGAGAAGAACCAACAGCAGAAGAATGATAATGGCATTGCAAATAATGCTGGACCATTGAATGGGTTAGGCGCAGATTCAGAAATTGCTAGAGTATCTACCCAAACTGCTTTAGAGAGGATAATTAAGATCACTGCACCAAGCAAACCAACCACACCACCAATCACTGCACCGCGAGTCGTTAAACCTTTCCAAAACATTGATAACACAAGAACTGGGAAGTTTGCACAACAAGCCACTGAGAATGCTAAACCAACCATGAACGCAACGTTTTGCTTTTCAAACAAGATCCCGAGGATCATTGCAAAAATCGCCAAACCTAAAGTTGCAATTTTAGACATACGTAATTCAGATTCAGGTGTCGTTTTCCCTTTCTTGAATACGTTTGCATAAAGGTCATGTGAAATCGCAGAAGCACCTGAAAGTGTTAAACCAGCAACAACGGCAAGGATCGTCGCGAAAGCAACTGCTGAAATGAAGCCCATGAACAGGTCGCCACCAACAGCATCACTTAAGTGAACCGCAGCCATGTTGTTACCACCCACCAACTCTAACTTACCTGTCATAGCAGCTTTTGCTACATCAAGGAATTGAGGGTTGTTTGCAACGAATAAGATCGCACCAAAACCGATAATGAACGTTAAAAGATAGAAGTAACCAATGAAACCTGTTGCTACAACAACTGATTTACGTGCTTCTTTTGCATCTTTAACTGTAAAGAAACGCATTAAGATATGTGGTAAACCTGCTGTACCGAACATCAATGCAAGACCAAGCGATAATGCATCAATTGGATTGGCTGCCAATTTACCCGGCCCCATAATATGTGCCGCTTCTTCCTAGCTTAAGCTATGCGCTTGACCATATGCACCAATGGCTTGGTTGAACATATTGGTAAAGCTAAAGCCAACTGCTTTCATTACCATGAATGCCATGAAAGTTGCGCCACTGAGTAATAGCACAGCTTTAATAATTTGCACCCAAGTTGTCGCTAACATACCGCCGAACATCACGTAAGCCATCATGAGTAAGCCCACGATTACGACAGCGATGTTATAGTTCAAACCAAACAATAGTTTGATTAGCTGACCTGCACCTACCATTTGAGCAATCAAATAGAATGCAACAACCACTAATGAACTTAATGCAGCAAGTGTACGAACAGGTTTTTCCTCTAAGCGAAAAGACACAACGTCTGAAAGGTTGTATTTACCTAGGTTACGTAAACGCTCTGCGACTAGGAATAGAACGATCGGCCAACCCACCATGAAACCAAGTGAATAGAGCAAGCCATCAAAGCCTGAGCTAAACACCAATGCAGAAATACCGAGGAAAGATGCCGCTGACATATAGTCACCCGCAATCGCCAAACCATTTTGGAAACCACTGATACCACCACCAGCAGTATAGAAATCTTGAGTCGATTGCGTTTGTTTCGCTGCCCATTTAGTAATGAACAATGTGAAACCGACAAAGATCGTAAACATGATAATCGCATGCCAGTTGGTTGCTTGCTGTTCTGCTGCACCTAAATCTGGGCCAGCAAAAGCAAGACTAGAACTGAGTAGGCCTACGAGCGCGAGTAATGTCGCTTTAAATGATGTCCCTTTCATCTCAGTGCATCCCTTTTTCATGTGTGATCGCCTCAACTTCCTTGAGGGCATCTTCATTTAGCTGATCGAGTTTATTGTTAGCGATATATGAATACACACCACACAACACGAAAGACAACACGATAATACCTAAACCAAGAGGCATACCCCATGTTGTCACACCACCGCTAAATGAACTTGCTAAAAACTCTTTGTTATAGCCAACCAAAAGCATGAAGCCGACGTAGATAACCAACATAATTGCTGTTAATGTCCAACTTAATGTACGCTTCTTGCTAACCATCTCTTGAAACTTTGGATTATGTAGAATTCGATCTACCTGTGAATCATCCATAACCAACTCCTTATTTTTGTGTCCAACCATGGACCCCTTTTTCAAATGGGATTTTTCATTATCCAAATTAACAAGAATTAGCTTGACTCGTAACTTAGACTTTGGTCTCTAAATGCAAATCTCTACTCATCTCAATACCTGTGCATCGGGTATGATAAAAAATGGAATTTGATCACGTGGGCAATATGAATAGCTGGCTTATTATTGGGGTTCTTGCCATATATATCGTGGTGCTATTCGGCTGTGCATTTTTTGGAGAAAAACATGCAAGTCGTTTGAGTATGCGCGGTCGAATGCTGCTGTTCAGTTTAACTTTAGGCGTATATTGCTCATCATGGACTTTTTACGGCGCAACAGGCGCAGCAGTTCGTGAAGGTGTGATTTTTCTACCAATTTATCTCGGTCCATTACTTTTTATTTGGTTTGGTTACGATATTTGGAAACGTCTCGGGCGTATTCGGCAATATCATGCAATTTCCTCAATTGCAGATTTTGTCGCTGCCCGTTACGGCAAAAGTGGTAGCCTCGCCGCACTGGTCACAATTTTGGCCGTCATCGCCATTATTCCTTATCTTGCTTTGCAGTTGCGTGCGATTGCTCTCAGTGCATCCGTCATTCTCGAACAAAATGCGCATGTGACGACAACCACAAATAGCGTATTACTGCTCACTGCTCTGCTCGCGATTTTGGCAATGATTTTCGGAACACGTCATATTGCCCACACCGAACAACATGGCGGCTTAATGCTTGCTGTGGCATTTGAATCCTTTGTTAAGTTATTTGCTTTGCTCTGTGTTGCTGGTTTTTTCTTATTACAATCACCTGAAAATATTAAACAAGTCAGCACCGATGTCAGCCAGCATTTTCATGATTTACAGGAGCTTGGCGTACCTGAAACTTTCTGGATTCAAACGCTTTTAGCCGCATTAGCCATGATTTGTTTACCACGCCAGTTCCATGTAGCTGTGGTGGAATTAAGAGATGAAAAACATATTCGTGGTGCACGTCGCTGGTTTGCGGTTTATTTGATTTTAACCATTATTGCCATTATCCCAATCGCAAGTTGGGCACTGCATTCTTTACCTGAATCCCTTGGTACACCAGACATTGCAGTACTTGCTCTACCGCTGAGCTATGAACAAGAATGGTTAGCTTTATTGGCATTTTTAGGTGGTTTTTCAGCATCTACAGGAATGCTATTGGTGGCCTCGGTTGCCTTATCAATCATGCTCAGTAATGACTTGATCATGCCTGCACTTTGGCGCTTTAAAATCATTTCACGCCAAGATCAACATTTACCAAGAGTACTAAAACTAACTCGACGCATCAGTATTGTCAGCGTGATGCTGTTAGGATTCTTATTTTTCCATTTCTTCAATGATATCAACCAACTTTCTGTATTTGGTTTATTGGCCTTTAGTGCTGTTGCACAATTTTCACCTGCGTTAATCGGTGGTTTATATTGGCGTGGGGCAAGTCGTCAGGGTGTTTATGCAGGTTTAATCATTGGCTTTTTGATGTGGAGCTATACACTCTTATTCCCAACTGTATTGCGCAGCCTACCTGATCATTATCAAGACTTGGCTCAGCATATTTTATTATTTGGACCATTTGATATTAATGGTCTACGCCCTGAAGCCATACTTGGCTTTGAGTCTTTTGCACCACTAACTCATGGAGTTTTATGGTCACTTGGATTAAATATCGCATCCTATATTTGGGTTTCTCGCCTTTATCGCCCAAGTGTGGCAGAGCAGATACAGGCTGAAAGCTTTTTCTATTATGAAAGCAAACCCCTTCCTTCTGCCAAAACCTCTACAGATTTGACCGATTTACACCATAACGCAGCGCGTCTCAAAGTAGGTGATTTATTGGCATTGGCGAAGCGAATCACAGGTGACCGACCAACCACCCAAGCATTCCAACAATTTTGTGAACAAAATCATGTCGTACTCAACGAAAATCATGTAGCGAATGGGATGTGGTGGCGTTTTACCGAACAATATCTCGCGGGGATTATCGGTGCAGCTTCGGCGCGTACCTTACTGACCACAGCCTTGATCAATAATGGACTTGCTTTAGGACAAGTCGCCAACATTCTAGACCAAGCATCTCAATGGCAGCGCTTTAATCAAAATTTATTGATGACCATGATTGACCACATGACACAAGGGGTGAGTGTGGTCGATAAAAATATGTGTTTGGTCGCGTGGAATAATCAATACCTTAAACTTTTTGATTATCCAAAGGATTTGGTTTATGTCGGCTGTCCAATTGCTGATTTGATTAGCTATAACGCGGAACGTGGAGAATGTGGCCCCGGCCCTGTTGAAGAGCATGTGCGTAAACGTATCCATTGGATGAAAGTAGGAAGTGCCCATGAATTCGAACGTATTCGTAAAGATGGTCTAGTGATTCAAATGCGCGGAAATCCAATTGAAGGCGGTGGCTTTGTCACTACATTTGCTGATATTACGGCTTTCCGTGAAAATGAAGCCATTCTCGAAGAAAGAGTGAGTGATCGTACACGCCAATTAGCCGATGCATTGACTGAACAGCAGCTTGCCTTGGAACAAGCAGACAAAGCCAATCAATCAAAAAGTCGCTTTTTGGCTGCAGCCAGCCACGATCTACTTCAACCCATGCATGCTGCCCGCTTGTTTAGTACGGCATTGGAGCAAAGTGTTGAAAGTCCCGAAGATCAACAAACTTTACAGCAATTAGATCGTGCCTTATATGGTGCAGAAAGCATGCTCTCGGCCTTGCTCGATATTGCACGCTTAGAAGGCGGTACAATTCAACCGAAGCGTCAACCTTATTCACTACATGATCTACTCAGTGATCTGGAACTTCAATTCAAATCCATTGCAGCTCAACGCGATATACAACTTAAAGTCCATGACACTCAATTTTGGGTAGATACCGATCCTCAATGGATGCGACGGATTATCCAGAACTTTGTTAGCAATGCATTGCGTTATACCGCTGAGGGACGTGTCGTCGTTGGGGTGCTTCGCTCAGCACAACGTCCGAATCATATTCGAATCGGTGTCTGGGATACAGGGCCAGGAATCAATGAACAGCAACGTGTCAAACTCTTTCAAGAATTTGAACGTTGTGGACATACATCACCTTGGGGTGAGCAAGGGCTCGGTTTGGGTCTCGCCATCGTGCAGCGTATGACCAGTCTGCTAGATTTTCCTGTACATGTTTATTCTGAACTTGGCAAAGGTTCATGCTTCATGATTGAAGTACCTCTCACGACAGCACCACAAATAGAAGCCGTTAGTCCGACCATCACAGCACTGCAACATACGGCATATAGAGTCTTGTGTTTGGATAATGACGAAACGATTTTGGAAGGTATGCGGACGCTACTAAGTAAATGGGGCTACCAAATTTTCACGGCAACAGAGCCAGATGAAGCCCTCAAATTGATTCAAGAAAATGATATTCAAGTCTGGCTCATTGACCAGCACTTGAATAATGAACAACGTGGTCTCGATTTTATTGAACAATATCGAACTGCCAATATTCCTGTGGCTTTAATTACAGCTGATTCTGATCCTGAGTTGCCGCAACGTTTGAAGCAGCAGAATATCATTTTACTGAGAAAACCACTGAAACCAGCTGGCTTGCGTGCATGGTTGTCAGGCTTAAAAATTATGCCAATGTCTTAAGTAGCAAATTATTTTGTTACATAGGCAAAACTGTTCAGAAAAAGGCACTTTGTTTGATATAAAATTGACCAAAGTGCTCAAATGACCTTTGCCTATGGCAAAAATTATCACTTACATTAGTGAACGTTTGTACACTTACTTACAATTACACAAGATATTGTTTTTAAATTATTTATTATTACAAAAACCGACATCTACAACTTTAGTCGTATTCTACTTGCATTCTGAATCCCTCATAAATTGATCAAACTGATAGAAACCTAGGCTTTTCCTTTTTGGGTTTCTAACAAGACCGTCATAAAGGACAATGATCATGAATAGCAATTCAGCCATTTCAGAACAGAATGCTCTACAATTTTATCGTCAATACAGTGCTAATGCATTATTACCAGAATTAGACTGGCAAAAAGTTTTTGGACAAAGTGAACTTAATGATGTTCACTTTCGTGCACTCAATACACTGTATCAAGCAGCTGTTCCACTGGCGTTAAAAGTTTTCCACGAATTAAATTTTGATGTTTTTGCACCTGCGGCTTATCATCCTCAAGGACTGGGCTTATTCGATAAGTTAGCACAGCAAGAAGAACAGTTTCTTCAAGTCTTAGAAAATGAATCAGCACATCTCGACCATGAAACACGCCATCAAATGTGGAGTATGTTGTTACGTGGCGGTGCTGTATTGGTCTTTAAAGCATGGCTAGGACATGTCAAATCAGGTAACAGCGAATTAGATAAAACTCAATTTGATGAACTTTCTGATCTGTTATTTATTAAAACGCGTCCAGAACAATTGGCTCAACGTTTGAAAGTAGATTCTCAAGCCACTCTGACACATATTTTCTTAATGCATGAAAATGATGTCTTTCTCGATCATTTTAACAGTTTAGAAACTGCTGCAATTTTCGTAGATTTAGGTGTTTATGATGCCGCGTTCTTGAGCTTAAGAGATGACCGTGTTGCTGAATATCTCAAAGCAAAAGGTTATGTGACTCAAGAACAAATCGATGATTTGCAATGTGCTCTTAATCCCTTGTATTGCGATAGTTTGATGCCAAAACAAGATTGCTTGGCTTAAAAACGCAAATAAAACAAGGTGGAATCATCCACCTTGTTTTTTCATCACTTAGAACTTCATGCTCATACGCATCCAGTAATTACGTCCAATATTATTGAACTGCTCAGTAGCTGCGTAACCAAACATCGACGCACCTGCTTTATTTAAATGCTCGGTGTAAGCTTTGTCCAAAACGTTATCAATCCCTACCGAAACATCTACAGCATCAGTCAGTTTATAAGTTCCATTCACTGCCAATGTATTGAATGCTTTGCTTTCATTCATATCATAGCCAACGACATTACCTTCATTCAAACTCACACGACTTTGCTTAGCAACCGCACGCCATAATAGACCTAAACTATATTTTTCATCGACATAACGAAGATTGAGTCGCCCTTCCAAAGGTGCAATTTGTGGTAAAGCTCGATCATCAGATGTATTTTCACCCCAAGCATACATGGTTGAAACATCCGCTTGGAGACGATCCGTAAATTGATAGCCAACACCGGCTTCTGCGCCTGCAATTGTGGCATCAACATTACGAGCCAATGGCTGTCTCTTGTTTGGCGTATATTCCATTAAGATGAAGTCTTTAATCAAACCAGCATAAGCTGATGCCCATGCATTCCAAGCACCATGTTCAGCTTGAAAACCAAAGTCAAGTTGTGCCGTACGTTCAGTCTTGAGGTTGTCTAAATTATCCAGCATACGATAAGTTGTCACACCCATCATATCTGTTGTGCCAACACCTCGATCTGTTGATGTGCTATACAATTCCCAAAAATCGGGCGTACGTTCCACATAACCCAAACCTGCATAAGTTTTTAATCCATGCTCAGGTAGATTCTTCTCAATACGGATAAAACCGCTTGGCAAAGTATCTTTACGGTCTTTACCATTTTCCAGATTATCAATCTTGACCTGATCAACACGTGCGCCAGCAACTAATTTTTGATCTGGATTAAAGGCGTAAGTCCACTCGCTAAATGCACCATAAGATTGAAATTTCAAGTCTTCCGCATAAGGCATGTTCATCTTCGGCATGGCATACATCACCATGTCACCGCCATGTTTATTCTGCTGTGTATCAACACCAGAAACGACGCTAAATTTATCCCAATCCGTTGTTACTGCAAGACGTGTATTTAAAGTACGACGATCAACGCGCATCGACATCTTATTCGGTACAGTCATCTCCATACCGTGCATCGTCATCGTCGTCATCGGCGGCGTGCGTAAACTATAATTATCCATCACATGATCGTTATAACTGTAGTCCACTTGGGCTTCAATTTTCTTAATCACCTCTGTGATATTTTTCTGTTCAGCGTGTAATCCTAAACTTTCACGCTTAAACTGCGAGCCATCCATAGTGCGCCCTGCATAAGCAGCTTCACCATCACCTTTACCAGCGCGCAATTCCAACCACGAATCCTCAGTTGGTTTCCAACCCAAGGCAAGATCAGCATTCCAACGCTCCCAATTTGAGTGAATGCTTTGATCATCCCCATCTTTATAGTCATCTGCGACAGAACGATTCACATTTAAACGTGCATATTTAGTTTCATCACCAATTGCAGCTTCTACATTATGATCTAATCGGCCATACGAACCGATTAAAACACTGGCTTGCCCACGATAAGGCTGATCTTTACTCAGGTTTTCAGGCTGACGCTCAAATATTACCGTTGCAGCAGAGCCAGGCGTTGCATATTGCACCGTTTGTGGCCCTTTAATCACAGTAATTTTATCGAAACTTTCTGGCTGAATATAAGAAGTCGGCGCGTCCATACGATTCGGACATGCACCCAGATTTTCACTACCATCAACAAGCATCTTAATCCGTGAACCAAACATGCCACGGAAAGTCACATCACCATTGGTTCCACCGTTCTTAATGGCATTAAAACCCATGATACTTTGTAAATAATCCGCCCCATCCGTTGCAGGAACGGGTTGAATCGGTTGTTTAGGATCAGCATGGATAATCAATCCATTTGCATCATTCGGCTGTACCGCTGTAACAACAATTGGCGCTAAAACAACAGGAGCTGGTTGTTCTGACTGTAGGTCGGTATTTGCCCATAAAACTGTTGTATTTGAAGCAGCAAGAATCGCAACCGTCAGTGGTTGTAATAAAAATTTAGGTTGAGCCATGATCGGTCTCTCTTAAAACATAAGTAAAACTAAGCTAGAGTTTTGAAAACCCTAATGAAATTGACGTTTTAATTTATGCAAAGAGTGGCGGCGCTCGCCCTTGGGGAAGTAAAAACAGGCGTTGCAGTAAGAAGAAAACGTGGCGAAACGCTTGCTGATACGCAACTAAACGAACTTGGATCCGAACTAGAACTTCTTTTATACCCAACTCAGGCGGCAATATCAGATTAGCATAGACTGTACAATACTGGCACTGATGGCTTGGATCATGATGATCATGCGACGATGTAGATGCGGAGACTTGTTCAAATTGATGTGAATGATGATGAGCATGGTGCTGTGATTGACTCTGCGCAGCTTGTACTTTGGGTAACAATAAAGCTTTGGTAATCGTTTCACAGACTGGTGCAATTTGATACTGCTTCGGAAGTAGCGGCTGCAAAAATACCGCAATCTGTAAACAGACCGCGGTAAATGCAAGCAACAAACCACAACGAAACAAAGAAAACATATCAATTAAAGACAGTACAACTTAACGTTTAACTGTAACTTTCTCTTTTTCACGTTGGCGAACCACTTTTTCGACTTTTTCACGTGCACGTTGACGTTTTAACGGCGATAAATAATCAACAAAAAGTTTACCATTTAAGTGATCCATTTCATGTTGGATACAAACAGCGAGAAGTTCGTCAGCTTCTAACTCAAATGCTTGACCTTCAAGGTTAATTGCCTCGATTTTTACGCGTGACGGACGCTCAACTTTATCGTATATTTGAGGCACAGAGAGACAGCCTTCTTCATAAGGCTGCGTTTCTTGAGTCAGTGGAGTGACTTTGGGGTTGATGAACACCATCGGTTGATTTTTCTCTTCAGAAAGGTCCATGACAATAAGCTGAATATGATGATCAACCTGAGTTGCCGCTAAACCTATACCCGGTGCCTCGTACATGGTTTCTAACATATCTGCTGCAAGCTGACGAATATCATCAGTGACTTCTTCGACTGGCTTAGCAATGGTACGAAGACGGGGATCAGGAAAACTTAAAATAGGTAATAAGGCCATACTGTTCCTCATTTATGCCATTGATCAGAAAACCAACTGAAGGGAATGCTTGATCAAAAAATTGTGTGTAAAGTCGTTATTATAGCGCAACTACACACATAATTTTTAGGAATTATGATAATGAAAAAGGTTTTAAACGGCATACAATCATTTCATGCCTTGGGGTTAAAAAAACAACTGATTGCGGTTGCGATTTGTGCGGGATTAGGTATGAGTGTAAATCTGGCTCATGCAGCAAGTCCAAATGTCAGCCCTCCTTCTGTTAAAGCGGGTGCACCAAACGTTTATGTGGTGAAAAAAGGCGATACGCTTTGGGATATTTCTGGAAAATTCTTAAGCAAGCCATGGCGTTGGCCTGAAATCTGGGCAAGCAACAAACATGTGAAAAATCCTCACTGGATTTATCCAGGTGACAAATTGCTTCTTTGTAGCCTGAACGGTAAACCTTTAATTGGTAAAGATGAAGGCGATGGCTGTGATGGTATCATCCGTCGTTATTCTGGGAATACATCTAACTTACGCCCACAAGTACGTATTGAAGCGTTAAATAATAGTGTTCCTGTTATTCCACTGGCGCATATTCAACAATGGCTAGAACGTACATCTGTACTTCCTGCTGAGGCAATTGCCAATACGCCTTATATTCTGGGTACAGCAGATAACCGTGTCTTGGCTGGTAAAGGTCAAAGCGTCTATGTTCGTGGTCAAGGTCTCGAAAATGGTCAGCGTTATGGCGTATTCCGTGAAGGTCAACCTTATATCGTGTTAGATCAAAATGGTAAAAAGCAAAACTTAGGTGTTGAACTTACGCAAGTGGCATCTGGCGTTGCAATTACCAGTGAAAATGACATTACCACGGTTGAACTCACAGATAGTTATAACGGCGAAGTTCGTCGTGGCGACCGCGTGATGCTTGAACAAGATGCGATGTTACCAACATTATTCTATACGACTGATGCAAACCAAGTCCGTGACGGCGGTAAAGTCATCCGTGTGATGGGATCAATCGGTACTGCTGCGAAAAATGGAGTTGTTACGGTAGACCGTGGTACAGCTGATGGTGTTGAAATCGGTCAAGTGTTCAGCACATACCAAGAGGGTGAAACAGTACGTGATCCAAAAACCAAAGAGAAAGTAAAATTACCGGGTCAATATGTGGGTAGTGTTATGATCTTTAAGAGTTTTGATCGTATTAGCTATGCTTACGTATTGGAAAGTGAACTCCCAATTAAAGTGGGTTCAGACATCAAACCACCTCGTCTTGATGACTAAGTTCTAAACGATGTTGAGTCAACTATCACCCCATCACTACCAAACCGTGTTGGTGTGGTATTTGGTTCAACATTCTCTCTCAAGTTTCCAAAAAATTATCCAACATTTTGGAAGCTGTGAACAAGCAACACAATCACATCGTTTCCCAGAATGGAAACAACTTGGTTTACATGCCAATCATTTAAAACGTTTGGACGAGTTTCTCAGCCCTGAGGGCCAACAGAAATTCGAACAGATTGTACAGCTGATTCAGAAACACACAGACTTCATTCTGACACCACAAGATATTGGTTACCCGACCCAACTCCTACCCTATTCAGATCATCCACCGATTCTCTTCGGTCAGGGACAAGCACAAGCTTTATTACAACCGCAAATTGCGATGGTTGGGAGTCGGAAACCGAGTCCACATGGTCGCCAAGTTGCGTATGATTTTGCTTATTATTTAAGTGAAAAAGGTTTTTATATTAGCAGTGGTTTAGCTCATGGAATTGATGAAGCAGCACATCGTGGTGGCTTAAGCCATCATCGAACCATTGCAGTTGTGGGAACAGGCTTAGATACTGTTTATCCTTCTCAAAATAAGGCACTTGCACAACAGATTGTTCAATCAGGTGCTATCGTGACTGAGTTTCTTCCAACCACAATGCCTTTACAGCAACACTTTCCACGAAGAAATCGGATTGTGAGTGGTCTGAGTCTCGGTGTGGTTGTGATTGAGGCCGCACTACAAAGCGGGTCACTTATTACTGCGAATAAAGCGGCCGAACAAGGTAAACTAGTATTTGCGATACCTGGACATATCTACAGTGAATTCCACCAAGGCTGCCATCAACTAATTCGTGAGGGTGCTATTCTCATCGATCATCCTGAACAAATTATTGAAGATTTGGCACTTCCAACCCAGTGGCAAACACAGCAACAACCAAGCAAAGAAAAAGAAATAGTCGAAGCGCCTGCACACATTCCAACAAACTTACTCCCTCTGTATCAACAACTTGATTGGGTAGGACAAGATTTAGATCAACTCGCACAAAGCGCTACCACTTCTGCCGCAGAACTCACTGCCCAGTTAATGGAACTTGAGTTATTAGGATTATGTATGCAACAAGGTGGTCGCTATTTACGTTGTCGACCAATGCTTTAAACTAGTAACTCCCTATCTTTTACTTACCCTCACCCTATGATCACATCCTCAACATCCGAAGCAGCACAACTTTTAAAACAGGGTCAGGTACTCGCCTACCCAACAGAAGCAGTTTGGGGCTTGGGTTGTGATCCATTCAACGAACAGGCATTCCAAAATATTCTCGAACTTAAACACCGTCCAATAGAGAAAGGCGTTATTTTATTAGCAGGTCATTTAAATCAAGTAGAGCACTTGTTACATCGTCTCAGCGCTGAAATCCGTCAGCAAGTCATTGTAAGTTGGTCAAATCGTCAACCAACTGAGCGTGCAACCACATGGTTATTACCAGCAGATGATCAGATTCCAACCTGGATTAAAGGACAACATCCTTTAGTTGCTGTACGTGTTACGACTCATCCTTTATGCGTCGAGCTATGCAATCATTTTGGTGGTTTTATTGTCTCGACGAGTGCCAATCCTGCGGGTCTTAATCCAGCCCAAAGTCTGCACGAAACAGAAAACTATTTTGGTAATTCGCTCAATTATTTAGAGGGTGAATTAGGGCTTAGCCAGCAACCAAGTCGTATTCTCAATGCGCTGACAGGTGAAGTCATTCGGGCATAATCAGTGAATTCCACACAAAAAAAAGCTCAGTTATATAGGGATAACTGAGCATAAAAAGGATGTGTAAATCACATCCAGAGGGTTCATCAATTTGGTTAGCAACTTCTTCATTCTAAAAACGAATCAGCTCGCTATGGAAAGTATTATGGATCAATCGTTCAATTTATACAAATATATTATTTATCTAACAAAAAATGTGAAAAGCGCACCATTTTTGTCAGTTTTCAAATTTCAATAAAATTATATTTATATTTTTATTCAGCTTTTTTTTAATCGCAAATTTCGACATTATTGAAAATATATTTGTAAATCATATAGAAAGAATGAACGTCTAATAAATAATTTGGTGCATTTGTTGCTATTTTAGACAAATACACCTCATCATTTCATATTTAAGAAGCCGTTTCAACTAATCGTGAAGGCACTTTTATGGTTTTTTTCTGCGCCATAATGATGCCGACTAAAATCATTACTCCACCAATCGTATGGTAGATTGTCCAATGCTCAGATAACCAAAGGCTGGCAATGATTGCGGTAAATACTGGCATCAGATTCATAAAAATACTGGTCCGGTTAGGACCAATTGCTTGAACAGCCACCATCCACAATAAAGGCGCAATCAATGATGGGAAAACACCTGCATATAGCACGCTTGCAGCGTTGTCAGCATTAATCCCATCTAAGCCAAACCAAAGTAAAAATGGTACGTGATACAACAACGCAAAGCCAATTTGTACATAAAGGCTGGTCAATAGCGGCAGCTTTAATTGCCATTTTTTGAGGAATACGCCATAGAATGCGTAGAAACCAACCGCAACCACCATAACAGCATCACCCCAGTGTCCGCCCTGCTCAAATAAGCTTGAGATATGCCCCTGACTCATCACATAAATCAGACCTGCAAATGACAGTAAGCTGCCAAAGATTGCAAAGCGATTTGGCACATCTTTTAAGATCAGATAGGAAATAAAAATGGTAAAGACTGGAACAAAGGCATTCACAATTCCCATGTTGGTCGCCGTCGTATAGTGGGCAGCGGTATAAGACAGCCCTTGATATAACACCATCCCAAAGGCACTCAATACGGCCAGTTTACCTAAATCTTTTCCAATCACCGCGCGTTGCTTCCACACTTTTGGCAGCATGAAAGGCGTTAAAATCAGAAAAGCGACAAACCAACGATAGAAGCTGATACTCACAGGCGAAATATAATCAGCAACATAACGCGTTACAGCGATATTAAGCGACCAAATTAACACTGCAATCAGTGGCAAAACAAATGCCCACTTTTGATATTTACTCAACTGAACCATCATCAATCTCAGCACATTTACCTGATGTGTGTATTGTGAAAGATGTCTAATTTAATTGAAATATCGTATTTCAGACATTTATATCGCAGTTACGACATGTGAATTTTAGAACAGATCCCATGTTCGCATCGCATGCTCAACCACTTTATGCAGTTGCTCTACATTTGCGCCATCTCTTGCTTGTATGGTGAGTCCCTGTAAAACAGTGGCATAGAAATCTGCTATTTCTTGTAATGGTGCGGTTTCTGCAACATCCCCCTCTGCGACGGCTTGTTGTAAACGCTCAAGTAATTTTTGTTTGGTCTTGAGCCTTTTTTCTAAAATATTGTGTTGCACCTCTTGAGCATGATCCGAACAGTTCATCGTCGCCACAACTAACATACAACCCGAAGGTTTATCTGGCTGTGCCAAACGTTGCACGTTATCGTAAAGAAACAACTCAAAAGCAACTTTGGCAGTTTTAGCTTCTAAAAAAATGGCTTCAATTGGACAGGCTTCGTGTGCAAGATAATAATCGATACATTTATAAAACAGCGTCGTCTTATCTCCAAAACTACTATATAAACTCGGTGCAGTCAGTGCCAAAGCTTGTGTGAGATCACTAATCGACGTTGCTTCATAGCCATGCTCCCAAAATAACAACATCGCTTTTTCTAAGGCCTGTAGCTCATCAAAGCACTTTGGACGTCCACGCTTCTTTTTTGCTGGATGATCACAAGGTTCTTGTTCAGATACATTGTTATTTGTCATAAGGGTTACACATTATTTTATAACGATCATTATTAAATTAATTGACGCATCAATTTTTATCAACTATTTTATTTTATAACAATTGTTATAAAAATATCCCTATCGCCTAATTTTATTATCAAGATACTGATAATAAAGGAAACTTTTATGGAACATACTCCCTCTCCCGAAGCTCACCCCACAACGGTAACTCAAACTCAAGGTAGTTGGTTCGCGATCTTGGCTGTCGCAATCGCAGCTTTTGCTCTTGTGACCAGTGAATTTCTGCCCGTTGGTGTATTAAACAGTGTTGCAACTGATCTCAATATTTCAGTCGGTACGGCAGGTTTGATTATTACCTTACCTGGAGTTATGGCAGCGCTTGCAGCACCATTACTCCCGATCGCCGTCAAACAACTTGATCGTCGTTATGTACTCATTTTACTCACGGCGATCATGGTCATTGCCAACACCATTACTGCTTTTGCAGATAGCTTCCACGTCTTACTCTTGAGTCGACTGGTTCTTGGTATTTCAATTGGTGGCTTTTGGGCAACGGCGATTGCTTTAAGTGGAAAACTCGCACCCGCACATTTACCAATTGCCAAAGCAACAGCGATCGTGATGGCTGGTGTAACCTTCGCTACGGTACTTGGCGTGCCGATTGGAACATGGTTAAGTGAGTTTTATGGTTGGCGAAGTGCATTTGGTATCACGGCGGCGATTGGCTTAGTGGTCCTAGTGTTACAACTGATTTTCTTACCAAAACTTAAACCAGATTCAGCCATTCATCTCCGTGATTTACCTGCATTGCTCCGCGAACCTAAAGCACGTAGCGGGATGCTGATCGTGCTGCTAATTGGTTTAGCCCATTTCTGTGCCTATAGTTATCTCGCACCCTTCTTTAAAAATATTGCAGGATTTGATGGTACGACGATCAGTTCACTGTTATTGCTGTACGGGATTGCAGGTATTTTTGGTAATGCTTTTGCAGGTTATAGTGGTAATTTAAATGTGCGCTATACCCTCGCCTTTGTCGGCATTTGTTTTACCATCGTATTCTTTGGTTTCCCAGTTTTTGCAATACATGAGTTTGGTGCTATTGTTTTAACAGCATTATGGGGCTTTGCATTCGGTGCATTCCCAACCTCAGCCAATATCTGGATGTTTGTACACGCACCAAATGCCGTAGAAAAAGGTATGCCTTTATTTGTGGGATTGTTCCAAGTCATGATCGCAACAGGTTCACTTCTAGGTGGTTATGTCGTTGATCATTTCAATGAAAATATCTTAATTTATGGTGTGATTAGCTTTGTCGCATTAGCATTACTCAGTATTTTCACCTTAGCCAAAGGTTTAAATAACCCGAAAATTACCTGTGAAAATTAAACGTTGAGACCTCAAATGAAGCGTGCTGAGACCGAACAATTTCCCTTTTTGAATGGTATAGAAGTGCATGAATTTCTCTACCAAAAGGATGATATTGTCAGTCCACATTCTTCAATTTGGGGTGACTTCAATTTTAGTTTAAATGGCACTTTAGAATTTGATATCGAAGGACAATACTACCTATCCCCACCGAGCTATGGGCTTTGGTTACCACCTCGCACTGAGCATCAATCACTGCCTGTAGAACATGAAATTCACTATATCTGTATTCGGCTACATCCTAGATATGGTCAAGCGTTGGGGTTGAGTTGCCGCTGTTTTAGCATTGAGCCTTTTTTTCGCGCTTTAGTGGTACAAATTTTGGAACAACAAAAACAACAAACTTCACCAGAATATCTCGAACACCTATTACAAGTTTTATTTGATCAGTTGAAACAAGCGCCAGCCTATTCACATTATTTACCGCAAAGTACGCATCCCATTCTCGCGCCAATTTTAGAAAAACTATCTGCACCAGACTCCTTTCATCAAAGTCTCCAACAAGTGTTGCAGCAGTTTTCAGTCAGTGAACGGCACATCCTTCGTCTTAGCCAGCAAGAATTACAACTGTCTCTCTCTGAGTGGCGTAATCGAGCAAAAATCATCTTTGCGATCAATCAAATCCGTCAAGGTATGACCATTAAACAACTCGCATTTGCTTTGGGTTATCACCATAGTTCCAGTTTTATCGAATTCTTTAAACGCTATACAGGGCAAACGCCAATTCAACTAAAAAATGCATCCATTTAAATCACCTTCAATTTGAAATCAAAGACATTATTCATTATTTGTATACATTCCGAATATGGGCATTGCACTTAGCTTGAATAGCAGTTAAAACAATGATGTTTTGCTACAACAACAAATTAGGACATATCTCATGAGCCAATCGGTTTATCACATTCCAGTTAAGGACATTAAAGGTCAAGATGTTGATCTAGACCAATACCAAGGTAAAGTTCTACTGATCGTGAACGTTGCATCAAAGTGCGGTTTAACGCCTCAATACGAAGGTTTAGAGAAGCTATATCAAGCAAAGAAAGATCAAGGTCTAGAGATTCTCGGTTTTCCTGCAAATAACTTCTTAGAACAAGAACCAGGTACAAATGATGAAATTCAGCAATTCTGCTCGCTGAACTATGATGTACATTTCCCACTTTTCGCAAAAATCTCAGTTGCTGGTGATGACAAGCACCCACTTTACCAAACCTTAACGCAAGCGATTCCTGAGCGCATCGGTGAAGGCCCTTGGTGGAAAGACCTCGTTGATTACGGCTTAACACCAAATAATCCACCTGAAGTATTGTGGAACTTTGAAAAATTCCTCGTGAATAAAAAGGGTGAAATTATTGCTCGTTTTGCACCAGATATCACTGCGGATGACGAACGTATTGTGAATGCAATCGAGGCTGAATTAGCAAAATAAATCAATTCCTATATTTTCCATACCCAAGAAAAGCATGTTTAACATGCTTTTTTTATATCCATTATTTATGCATAGTTTTATCATTTTCGAACACCGCATCCACATTATTTTAGCAACTTTAGGTTTAAATCATTTCATCGGTACTTCCTTCACATATAGGTGAACCATGAAAAATATTGCTAAAATTCTAATCTTATCGTTATCTACAGCAATCGCTGTTCCTGCTTTTGCGGCACCACATGACCATACACCACAAAAAGTCGTTAAACACTCTCAAGCACCTCAACATTCAAATGCGCAAAAGAATAAAGTTCATCCGTCTAAAGATTGGAAAGTAGGACAAAAAGTTCCGAGTGCGTATCGCGGACAAGGTTATAAAATTAACTACGCCCAATACAAACACCTGCATAAACCTGCTAAAAACCAGCAATGGATCAAGGTGAATGGTGACTATATTTTAATTAATGTCTTAAACCATTCGATTATTAAAATTTTAAATGGTTAATGATCTAAGGTACTACACAAGGGATAGTTCATCGTGACTGTCCTTTTTATTTACAAATTGTTTGCTCTTTGCAACAACCCATTCCCTCTCCACACTTTTTTATTATAGTGAGCGTCCTTTTTATGATCTGGTATTCGTTTAGCCATGATGGATAAATTCTCTATCAAAGCCCTTCTTTCAAGCATGACTCTGCTTTCAGCATTCGCATTGACTGGTTGTGATCAAGCACCACAAGAAGATCATACGAATATCCAATCAGAACAGGCTACTGAACAAAATATGAGTGATGAAATTATTCAATCGAGCTCTGCTCAAGACACGCAAAATCTAAGCAAAGGCAATATGTTGAATATTGCTCGTGATATTGCAAAATTACAGCTCGAAACTGATGACTATATTACTTTGCTAAAACAATCTCAAAATAGCTTAGAACAAGCAATTCAAAATAAAAATGTGCAACAACTGAAAGCAACGTCAGGCGATCTAAATCAAGAATTGCATGGTCTACACGATACGTTGCTTTCACTTAATTTAAAAAGTAATGAAATTGATCAAATTCGCCAAAATCTTCTCGTTGCCAATCAACAGTTACTCAACATGCCGTTGCTTCATGGTCAATTTGATCTTGCTAAAATCAACTTTGAGCAGATTGAGAAACAATTGAATACTATCCAAATGGATATGGTGAAGTTAGCAAGCTTAGTTTTAAAGAGTACCAATAACACTCAAAACTCAGCAGCATAAACTTTCATTTTCAAACTAATAAGAATACTAAGATTGCGATGGAACTTTAAATCGCCTATCCATCGCGGTCATTTGTTGATGTGATCTTCTATGAGCATCCGATTGCTCTAAAGACGAGAGTGTCAGGCCATACTGAGTCATTTTTTTATATTTTTCCAACTCAAGATTAAGTTCTTGAACACGTTGTTTTAGTTCGATCGATATAAATTGACTGGATTGTGCCAAAGCCACCCAACCCGCTTGAATCTTATATTTTGGATTGTCGTGTGCCAGTTGTTTTTCAATCCATTGATACAATTTTTCAGCACGCTGATGTGCTTCAAATTTATAAGCAAATAACGTCGTAGAAAGTACAAGTTCAGGGATTTTACCCATTAACTTCATTTCAACTTGTCTTAGTTGATAAGCATATAAATCAACACGGTATTTCAATAAATTGTGATTGAACCACTCTGCAAAATCGACGAGCAAGTACATCAAATGATCACGTTGCATGAACAACTGCTGCTTTTCTTGTAAGGGCTTACGCTGCTCTATTTTTTGAATCCGCCATGTTCGATAAACTGCAAAACTACCTACCACAAAAGCGCCAATCGAACCTGAAACAATACCACCTATTGCAGCGCCAATCGCCAAACTATTTTTTACCAAAGATTGATTCGGCTTATACTGCCAATCAGGGCGGATCGATAGTTGATGTCGAGTTTTATTAAAATTACGATAAACTGCAAAGCCAGTGTTCATCAAAGGAACAGGCAGATAATCATCTACATGTCCTGAACCTTGCAGACTATTTTGTGCCGTGCGTTGTACGGACTCATAACTCAGCGCTAAATCAGCAAAGACGGATGGATAATGTTCCTGTAAATCGGCCAACTCAATATTCACAATGATCGCAATATGTGGATGACTTTTTGCAAAGTCCTCAATGATCTCCCGCTCCAAACTACATTTCACCTGCATTGGCGTTCCATCAACAATCAGATCAAAACCAGCTAAATGAGCATGTTCTACAAACTCAATGCTATGCCCTTGTTGTGTTAAGTTATACGCGACTTGCTGTTTTGCGAGATAGGATGAAAGCTGTAACAGAGCAGCTTGATGATCGAAATTTGGCGCTGGAATTTGTTTTAAATTATAAAATGCTTCTGGTTCACCATTTGAGGCTGTCACTAGAGCATCTAAAACTAATGGGTTAATCTGTAAATAATTCCAAATAAACCCAAGACTATGACTCGAAGCATTGACACCACTCACTAATTTCAAATCACGATCTGAAAATATAGTCTGCAAAGCATGATTTGCAACTTTGTGGCGATCTAAATGCATCACAATCTCTTGATTGTTAAGCAATTTAGGTGCTGTTTCTACAATGTTTTTATAATAAGGAATGCGATATTCATCTGCTGATAGCCAATGATTGAGTGAATAACCAATCTCTTTTAGCTTTTGTTGAATATCAGAAAAAGGATTTTCCCCATTAATTGCTTCAGCTTGCAAAGTTTCAGGCAAGATCAATGACACTGCCCAATGAGTGAGCTGCTGATAGCGTGCTTGTTGTTGAATTTGATCTAAGTTTCCTAGATGTTCTAAGGCCTCAACCACATCACTGTGCCCTTGCTCATTCACATAATGATTTCGACTTAAAAGACAATGAATAAAGTTGTAATAAACCTGTTCAGGCTGCACAGGTTGCTGTTGTAACAATTCATGATAGTTTTCTATTGCCGTTGGCCAATCTGCCAAACGATAGGACAACTCAGCCAAAGTAAGCGTCAGCTGAATATCATCATATTCATCCTTGAGCTGTTTTAAGATACTCAACTTTAATGCGCTATCTTTACATTGATCTAAATGTGCAATGATCTCAGCTCTCTCACTGGAGCTCAATGCTGGCTTGGCATATTGCAATCTAAACAGTAATCCTTGCTCAAACCATTCATAACGATACGCATGTTTTGAATAATGATGAATGAAGACTTGATCAATAAGACGGATGAGTCTTAACGAACATTGAATATCTTCAGCTGTATGATGTTGAAAAGACCAATGCTTCGGTAATATCTGATGAAAAATTTGAGTGTAAAAACTTGCTGTTAATTCAGGTTGAGCCAATGTCACGAGCTTCAATTGATCTTTTACCGATAAATGATGCCCTTGTTGTTCAATGCGATCTAAACGCAACTTTAAGACATTGCTTGCTAACATACACTTCCTAATCGAATTTTTATAAGCGCTATTTATTAAATAAAAACTGAGATCGACAACTTAATAATTTCTCTAAAGCACCATCTTATTATGTTTTTGGCGAATAAAAAAGCCACCTTACGGTGGCTTTCTCAATCTTAAATCGACACTGATTAAAGTGCACGATTCTTGATTTTACGAATCGTTTCGAGCTGAGCTGCAGTTTCTGCAAGCGAAGCAAGTGCAGCAGCAGAATCCAAATCACTCTTTTGATTTGCAAGCAATTGTTCAGCTTGTTTACGAGCTTCTAAAATTGCTGCTTCATCTAAGTTGTCAGCACGGATTGCAGTATCTGCAAGCACCGTAACAACATGAGGTTGAACTTCTAACACACCGCCTGATACATAAACGATTTCTTCTGTACCATTTTCCAACTGAACACGAATCGGGCCCGGTTGGAGTAAAGTTACGAGTGGCGCATGTCCAGGTAAAATACCTAATTCACCACCCGCACCTTTTGCGATTAACATCGTAACTTGTCCAGAGTAAATCGACTCTTTAACACTTACGACATCACATTGCATAGTCGCCATGAGATGATCTCCTTAAATTAGAGTTTCTCAGCTTTAGCAATCACTTCGTCAATACCACCAACCATATAGAACGCTTGTTCTGGGATGTGATCGTATTCACCAGCTAATAGACCTTTAAAGCCACGAATCGTTTCTTTAAGCGGTACTAATTTACCAGGAGCACCAGTAAATACTTCAGCTACGTGGAATGGTTGAGAGAAGAAACGTTGGATTTTACGCGCACGGTAAACAACCAATTTATCTTCTTCAGCTAACTCATCCATACCCAAGATTGCGATGATGTCTTTAAGCTCTTTATAACGTTGCAATACGTTCTGTACAGAACGTGCAATTTCATAGTGCTCTTGACCAACAACTAATGGGTCTAACTGACGTGAAGTAGAGTCTAGTGGATCGATCGCTGGGTAAATACCAGAAGATGCGATGTCACGGCTCAATACTACTGTTGCATCTAAGTGAGCAAACGTTGTTGCAGGTGATGGGTCAGTTAAGTCATCGGCAGGTACGTATACTGCTTGGATCGATGTGATCGAACCAGATTTAGTAGACGTAATACGCTCTTGAAGAACACCCATTTCTTCTGCAAGTGTCGGTTGGTAACCTACCGCAGATGGCATACGACCTAACAATGCTGATACTTCAGTACCTGCAAGTGTATAACGGTAGATGTTGTCGACGAATAATAATACGTCACGACCTTTACCATTTTCGTCTTTTTCATCACGGAAGTATTCAGCCATAGTCAAACCAGTTAACGCTACGCGTAAACGGTTACCTGGTGGCTCGTTCATCTGACCGTAGACCATTGCTACTTTGTCAAGAACGTTAGAATCTTTCATTTCGTGATAGAAGTCGTTACCTTCACGAGTACGCTCACCAACACCAGCGAATACAGATAAACCTGAGTGCGCTTTAGCGATGTTGTTGATCAACTCCATCATGTTAACGGTTTTACCAACACCCGCACCACCGAATAAACCAACTTTACCACCTTTCGCGAACGGGCAAAGTAAGTCGATGACTTTAATACCAGTTTCTAAAAGATCAGTAGAAGCTGCTTGTTCAGCATAAGAAGGTGCTTGACGGTGAATCGGTAAACGCGCTTCAGTCGCTACAGGACCTGCTTCATCGATTGGGCGACCCAATACGTCCATGATACGACCAAGCGTAGCAGGACCTACAGGAACAGAAATCGGTGCATTTGTGCTAGTTACATTAAGGCCACGTTTAAGACCTTCTGTAGAACCCATTGCGATGGTACGAACAACACCATCGCCAAGCTGTTGCTGAACTTCTAAAGTAGTTTCAGTACCGTCAACTTGGAGAGCGTCATAGATCTTAGGAACGCTATTGCGCTCAAACTCGACGTCGATAACCGCGCCGATGATCTGAATGATACGACCGCTACTCATTGCTGTCTCCTCAATTCAAACTTAATAATGTTAAACGGCAGCGGCACCGCCAACGATCTCGGAAATTTCCTGAGTAATCGCGGCTTGACGCAGCTTGTTGTAAATGAGTTGTAGGTCTTTAATCAATTGTCCTGCGTTGTCTGTCGCTGCTTTCATCGCGACCATACGAGCTGACTGCTCACATGCAACGTTTTCAATCACACCTTGATAAACCATAGACTCGATATAGCGAACCAACAAACCATTTAACAATTCTTCTGCTTCTGGTTCGTAGATATAGTCCCAACCATAAGTACGGTTGAGATCATCGCCTTCTTCTGCTGGTGCTAAAGGAACAAGTTGTTCTACTTTAGGCTGCTGAGTCATTGCATTAACGAAGCCATTTGATACGAGGTAGATACGATCTAATTCGCCCTTATCAAATGCATCAAGCATGACTTGTACTGAGCCAGTTAACTGTTCCAAGCTTGGCGCATCGCCAAGTTGGGTAGTTGCACCAAGCACTTTACCGCCGTAGCTTTTAAAAAACGAAACCGCTTTTTGACCAATCAAAGCAAATTCAACTTCAATTGACTGCTCTTGTTGTGCTTTGACATGCTGCACAACTTTCTTGAACAAGTTAATGTTCAAGCCACCTGCCAAACCACGATCTGAAGACACAACGATATAGCCAACACGCTTAACAGGGCGGTCAACCATATAACGGTGTTTATATTCAGGGTTTGCTTGTACCAAGTGAGCAATTACACGGCGCATATTATCGGCATACGGACGGCCCTGAGCCATGCGCTCTTGCGCACGACGCATTTTCGAAGCAGCTACCATTTGCATCGCGCGAGTAATCTTTTGCGTGCTCTTGATACTAGCTACTTTGGCGCGAATTTCTTTTAAATTTGCCATACGCTTAACCTAGTATTCGAAAGCTCTTTCGAGCCTTCGAAGGTTGATCCGTGAACCAAACTTAACTAAAGATAAACTTAGTAAGTTTGAGTCGCTTTGAAGCTCTCAATACCTGATTTGATCGCTGCTTCGATGTCTTTGTTGTAATCACCAGTTTCATCGATCTGTTGCATTAACGCAGCATGTTCAGAACGGAAGTAAGAGATTAACGCAGTATCAAAGTCTACGATTTTCTTCACTTCAACGTCAGCCATGTAGCCTTCGTTAGATGCATATACAGAAACAGCTTGGTCAGCGATAGAGTAAGGAGCATATTGTTTTTGCTTCATTAACTCAGTTACGCGTTGACCATGTTCAAGTTGCTTACGAGTTGCTTCGTCAAGATCAGAAGCAAACTGAGCAAACGCAGCCAATTCACGGTATTGCGCTAAAGCGGTACGGATACCACCAGACAATTTTTTGATGATCTTAGTTTGAGCAGAACCACCAACACGAGATACAGAGATACCCGCGTTCACAGCAGGACGGATACCTGCGTTGAATAATGATGTTTCTAAGAAGATCTGACCGTCAGTAATCGAAATTACGTTTGTAGGTACGAATGCAGATACGTCACCAGCTTGAGTTTCAATAATCGGTAATGCAGTTAAAGAACCAGTTTGACCTTTAACTTCGCCGTTAGTGAATTTCTCAACATAGTCAGCAGAAACGCGAGAAGCACGTTCAAGAAGACGAGAGTGAAGATAGAATACGTCACCTGGATACGCTTCACGACCTGGTGGACGACGTAACAATAATGAAATTTGACGGTAAGCAACAGCTTGCTTAGACAAATCATCATAAATAATTAACGCATCTTCACCACGATCACGGAAGTATTCACCCATTGTACAACCAGAGTACGGAGCTAAATACTGCATTGCTGCAGGATCAGCTGCCGCAGCTGCGACAACAGTTGTATACGCCATAGCGCCAGTTTCTTCTAGCTTACGTACAACGTTTGCAATTGTTGATTGTTTTTGACCAATCGCAACGTATACACATTTAATGCCAGAGTTTTTCTGAGCGATGATCGCGTCGATCGCCATTGCTGTTTTACCAGTTTGACGGTCACCAATAATCAACTCACGCTGACCACGACCTACAGGGATCATGGTATCAACTGATTTATAACCAGTTTGAACAGGTTCATCGACAGACTGACGCCAAATTACACCTGGTGCTACTTTTTCAACAGCATCAGTAAGTTTTGCATCAATAGGGCCTTTACCATCAATTGGATTACCCAAAGCATCTACGACACGGCCAAGAAGTTCAGGACCAACTGGAACTTCTAATACACGACCTGTACAACGAGCTTTTTGACCTTCTTGCAGGCTTAGGTAGTTACCTAAAACAACGGCACCCACTGAATCCTGTTCTAGGTTCAGTGCCATACCAAATAAGCCGCCGTCGAATTCGATCATTTCACCGTACATTGCATCCGCAAGACCGTGAATACGCACGATACCGTCAGATACCATGACGATGGTACCTTCGTTCTTAGCGGTCGCGCTGGTGTCCAGATCGCCGATACGCTGTTTAATGAGCGCACTGATCTCGGATGGATTCAGTTGTTGCATTGCGCTATTCCTCAATCTTTTTTAAGTTCAGTCTTTTTGCAATTACGCAAGAAGACGAGTCCGCATTTTTTCAAGCTTGTTAAGCGCAGAGTCATCTATCACTTGGTCGCCTGCACGAATCACAACACCTGCGATTAACGCTGGATTAACGCTAACAGTAACATGAACTGTTCTGTTGAAACGTTTTTCAAGCGCATGAGCCAAAATGTGCTCTTGTGTCGCATCAATTGGGAAAGCAGATTCAACTTCTACTTCCAATGTGTTGTTGTTCTGCGATTTAAGTAATTCGTATTCTGCTTCGATTTCAGGCAATAAAGTTAAACGATCATTGTCTGCAAGAAGTGTCAAAAAGTTCGACACTGATTGAGATTGATCTTCACCTAAAACCTTAGCAAAAAGACCTACTTGTTCCACAGGAGTCAGCTCAGGGCGATTTAAATAAGCGGAAAATGCTTCATCTTGCACCGCAGCACTGAGCAGTTGTAACGCATTTGACCAAGCGTCAGTTGCATTCTGCTCAGATGCATAAGCAAATGCTGCTTTGGCGTAAGGGCGTGCTAACGTCAAGAGTTCAGCCATATTCGCCTCGCTTAAAGTTTAGCAGCCAGCTGAGTCAGCATGGCATTATGAGCTTCTGCGTCAACTTGTTGGTTCAGAATTTTTTCTGCGCCAGCAACTGCCAAAGCAGCAACTTGTTGACGTAATTCTTCGCGAGCAGCATTGATATCTTGATCAACAGTTTCTTTCGCCTGTTGACGAATACGCTCACCTTCAGCTGATGCTTGGGTACGAGCTTCTTCTACCAATTGTGCTGCACGACGGTTCGCTTGTTCGATCAATTGAGCCGCTTGTGCTTTTGCTGCGTCTAATTCTGCCTTAACTTGTGCTTGCGCATCAGCAAGGTCAGCTTTTGCTTTTTCAGCAGCATTTAAGCCATCAGCAATTTTACGCTGACGCTCACTAATCGCATTGATTAGTGGTGGCCAAACAAACTTCATGCAGAATGCGACGAACATCGCAAATGCAATTGCTTGACCAATCAATGTGAGGTTGATATTCATTTCGCTATTCCTCAATATGTGGATTTAGGAATTAAGCTATTAACCTACAAATGGATTAGCGAAGATGAAGAACAAGCCAATACCAACACCGATCATAGGCACAGCATCAAGAAGACCCGCGATTAAGAACATACGAGTTTGAAGTTGTGGAGCCAATTCTGGTTGACGAGCAACAGCTTCTAAGAAGCGACCACCTAAAAGACCGAAACCAATCGCAGTACCTAAAGCACCGAAAGCGATCAAGATAGCAGATGCAATTGCAACTAGACCTAAAGTGAGTTCCATGAAAAATTCCTCAGAGGTTAGGTTATTACCAAATTAAACTAAAATTTAAGCCCAACCATCAGGTGATAGTTAGGCAATACCATTAATGCTTTTCGCTTGCCATGCTCAAGTAAACGATGGTCAGCATCATAAAAATAAATGCTTGCAGCGTGATTACAAGAATGTGGAAGATAGCCCAAGGCACAGATAACGCCCACTGGATCCAGAACGGCAATAATGCGATCAAGATGAAGATCAACTCACCCGCATACATGTTACCGAACAGTCGTAGAGCCAACGAAACTGGACGAGCAAGGAAAGTTACTAATTCCAAAATTAAGTTCACTGGAATCAATAACGCTTTTGCAACTGGGTTACTTGGGTTAAATGGGTTAAGTGCCAATTCACCGACGAAACCGCCGATCCCTTTTTCACGAATACTATAGAACAAAATTAACGCAAATACTGACAACGACATACCTAAAGTAATGTTAGGGTCAGTAGATGGAACAACCTTGAAGTAAACGTGGTGAGGGTCCATACCAAATACGCTTGCACCAATTTGTTGAGCTAGATAAGGAATCCAGTCAACAGGAATCAAGTCCATTGCGTTCATGAGGAAAATCCACACGAAAATGGTCAATGATAAAGGAGCAATTAAGCGTGATTTGCCGTGGAAAGTATCACGTACACTTGAGTCTACAAACTCGATAATCATTTCAATTGCAGACTGGAATTTAGTTGGAACGCCCGCATTTGCAGCTTTCGCAACTGTCCAGAATAACAAACAGAAAATCACACCAAGTCCGATAGACCAACCCATTGAATCCAAGTGAATTGCAGTGAACCCCATCGATTGAGCTTCTTCAGCAGTCTCAGCTAACTTCCATGTACCATCAGGCATTTTGCCATAGGTCATATTGGTCAAGTGATGCTTGATATACTCGGTCGAAGTCAGGGCATGTTCTTCAGCAGCCATAAATCACACCTGGTCAATGTCAATCATTAAAAAGGAGAGAAACGAATCTTGCGGACTGCAATGACCCCGCCTCTACTCCCAAAAATCTCAAATGTGTTTTACCCTCGTTTTTGTAGTCGCGACACCCAAAATGGCGCGACCCACGACATCGCTTGTACGAGAATAAATCCACTAAACAATGCAACCGGTGACAGCGGTTTAACATTGCTCAAAATTAATATAAAACCCACGATCACAATCGCAAACTTACCAAGCATCCCTCGATACATGTTCAGCATGACTTGTTTTGATGCTCTAGCGCCTGCCGTTCTAAACGACTGCCAAGCAAAATAACAATGTGCCAACCAACATACCAAAGCTCCAAGCGCAGCACTTAACGCGGCAGTTGTATCTTTAATCGCCCATGCAAGTAATGCTGCAACAGGAATCATACATGCTTGTAAGAAGACCAAAGCTTTTGCTAATCGTCGGTCAATCATGCGACTAGTTCGGCTCATTTTTTACCCACTTACAGCGTAACTGCTTGACAAGTTTTGTTGATGATCGTTTCGAATCGCAGGCATTATAGAGTTACACCCCTGAACATGCAATCTTTTCTCGACTTAAGTCTGCTTTTTTCGTTACCATATTTTCTGACGATAGAGTCAACTCATTTTTATTTTTTTCATCATTTTTGCGCACTTAATACGCACTTATCGGTTTTTGAAGCCAATTTTTTCCAAGCAGTCACGAAATTGTCTTCTCCACGCATACTTTCATCGACTGACTCGAAAACTAATGGGTTCAGTTTCTGATATTGACTCGGTGTTGCTGAAATTTCAGCCAATAAACACATTTGTGTCTTCGGACGGTTATCTTTTAAGTATTTTATTTGAGCAGCTGTTGGCGCAATATGAGGGTCATCCGTAAGCGCACCTGAAAATTTTAGATTTAAGGCTCTTTCAAGATATTGATAGGCATCATGATAAGACCAATATGGCTTGGCTTTATTCGAACTATCGAATTGTTGTGATGCTTGTAACATCTGTTGAGCAAAGTCTTTGGCATTGGCAAGATATTTTGCCTTATTTTCTGGATACTGTTGCCCACGTAAAGTCGCGATGAAGAACGCAATACGAACGGCATTATTTGGCTCTAGCCACACATGACTATCAATCGTATTCGGTAAAGCATTACCACGCAAACTACGTAGCGGTAAAATTGTTAAAATACCTGAGTCTAAAAGTGCAATCGCCTTTTTGTTCTGCCCGAGTAGTTTTTCTAATGGCGCCTCATGAACCTTACCCAACCAAACCACCAAAGAAGCATCTTGAATTGCCTTACGATGTGCTGGTGTAAGTTGTACATCATGACCACTTTGATCACCCAATAGCAACACAGGCTCTTCTACATCTTTGGTCACTTCTTTCGCAATCAAGTAAATTGGATGTGTTGACACAACTAAACTTTGCGTCCACCCCCATGTACTGAACATCGAAACGAAAACAAAAATGAGAAGGCGGGACATCACAGTATTACTCAAAAAGCTAAGCATGTTATAATATAACAAAAGTGGATGATTGCCTACGTCTATTTTTGCTACACCCAGCTACCTATCGTGATGTCTACTATATATAGATAGTTATAAATGATTTGCATGGTATGATAGCTGCAAAACAATGAGGACAACTTATGAGTTCTTGTTCACATGAACATGATAATGCTTTACACGGTGTTCACGGCCATCATGATATCAAAGCTCGACTTGCTGAAGCAGAGATTCTTTGTACTGCGGTTGGCGCACGCCTCACACCTTTACGTAAAGAAGTGCTTGAACTCATTTTAAATGCCTCTGCACCAATGGGTGCTTATGACTTATTGGCAAAAATAAAAGGTCAAGCAGACCGCCCTGCTGCCCCACCTACAGTTTATCGAACATTGGATTTCTTATTAGAAAAAGGCTTAATTCATCGCCTGACTTCTATTAATGCCTATATTCCATGTTGTCATCCGCGCGAAGGACATCAGGCAGCATTTTTAATTTGTACTGAATGTCATTCTGTAAAAGAAGCTTCAGCTCAAGGCTTAATTCAACAACTTGATCAACTTGCTGCCTCAGACCAATTTTCTGCTCAACACAGCATTATTGAGATTTCAGGAAAATGTCATCAGTGCAGCACACACCAGTAACACCACCCATCATTCAATTAGAGAATATTTCTGTTCGTCGAGATGAACGGGATATTTTGCGTAATGTCGATTTCGCTTTACAGGCAAAAGAGATTGTGACGCTTATCGGCCCGAATGGTGCTGGCAAATCAACATTAATTAAAATCTTGCTTGGCATTATGTCGCCAAATAAAGGAAAGGTTCATTTTTCTAAAAAATTAAAAATGGCTTATGTACCGCAGAAGTTCAACCCTTCTGCTAGCCTTCCTTTACGTGTGCAAGATCTACTGGATTTAGAAGTTTGCGAAAGTAATCTTCGCCAAGAAATTGTTCGCGATACAGGTATTCAAAAACTACAGCAATCCAAGGTACAACAACTTTCAGGTGGTGAACGTCAACGCGTTCTTTTAGCCCGTGCTTTACTCCGCCAACCTGATATTTTAGTGCTTGATGAACCAATGCAAGGTTTAGATATTCAGTCCGAAGCAGAACTTTATGAGTATGTTCGTAGCTTACCTGAACGTTATGGTTGTGCTGTGCTGATGGTTTCCCATGATCTACAATGGGTCATGCAAGGTACTCATCGTGTTGTATGTCTAAACAAACATATTTGTTGTAGCGGCCTACCTGAAAGCATCCAGCAGCATCCAGAGTATCAAGCGATTTTTGGTACACAACGAATGTTCTATCAGCATCACCATAATCATTGTGGACATAGCGACCATGTTGAACCCTGCTCACATGACCCTCGCCCACATATTCACCCTGAATCAAAGGTCTAAGCCATGATGGAATGGTTACAACTACTCTTACCTGCTTGGATCATGGGGAGTCTGTTAGTTTTTCTCACCGCCCCTCTCGGCTGTCTGATGCTATGGCGAAGAATGTCTTTCTTTGCCGACACGATGGCACACGGTACTTTGCTCGGTGTGGCAATCGCAGGAATTCTACATTTACCCTTTTGGCTGGGGGTTGGCTGTTTAGCCGCGCTGTTAGTGGCAATTTTATGGATTTTGCATGATTCACGCTTACCCAATGATGCGCTGCTTGCACTCTGTTCAGCCACACTTCTGTGCTCAGGTTTACTACTGATTCAGCAAGTACCGAGCTTACGTCCTGAATTGCTCAGCTATTTATTTGGTGATCTATTAAGTATCGAATGGGCTGATTTACCCATATTTGCAATCGTGATTAGTGCTGCACTTGTCGTACTCTATCGGGCTTGGTCTGCACAAATTCAAATTGCGATTGATCCAGACATTGCCATGAGTGAAGGGGTCAATGCGAACTGGCAACGTCTAATCTTTATGTTGCTACTCGCTTTATTTACCGTCCTCGCTTTACGTGCTGTTGGCTCCTTGCTTATGGGCGCACTACTGGTTATTCCTGCACTAAGTGCCCGTTTACTCGCGCACTCACCCAAACAAATGGTGATTTGGGCTTTTGTCTTGGCACAATTTGGCGTAACTGTCGGTTTATGGTCGAGTGCTGCCTTAAATATCGCAACAGGTTTAAGCATTGTGTTATGTATGGCACTTACTTTCGCAGCAATTTTTGCAGCACAAAAATTTAAATCAATGGCACCTTCGTCAGTAAGTGATTAACTCGCTTGCTGAATGGCACTCAGCAATGCCGCTGCACAGCTAAACATTACAGCAAAACTACGATTTAAATATTTTTGTTGTTTCGGTGAGCGAAGCAACCTCAATATTTTTGATGCGAGTCCTGTATAAGCTGCCATCACGATCAAATCAATCATCACCATCGTGATTGCCATGATCAGATATTGCAGCCATTGTGGTCGACTTAAATCTAAAAACTGCGGCAGTACAGCCAATAAAAAGACGATCGCTTTGGGATTACTCATATTGACGATAAAGCCTTTGAAGACCAATACCGAAGCTGATGTATTTTTCTGTTCAGTTTGTATATCAATCGTTTGAACAGGTGCAGTCCACTGCGCATAAGCCAAATACAACAAATAAATCACACCAAACCATTTCACGACTTGGAATGCCCAAGGCGTTGTGGCAAAAAGTACCCCCACCCCTGCTGCGACAATCAAAATTTGAATGATTAAAGCCAGTTGAAGACCAATCGCATTCCAATAACCATGCCTAAAGCCATAGTTCAAGCCACTCGACATCGATGCGATAGCACCTGCTCCCGGAGAGAGACTAATCACCCAACACGCCAACATGAAGGCAAACCACACTTGAAAGGCCATAATTAAACAGACAAATAAAAGTGGAATTATACCGTTTTATTACCGCAATTTGCTGCTATTTCATACAGTAAAAAAGAATAAATAAACTATTAAGCAGCAACAACATCAGGCACAATATTTCTTTTTGTCGTCTTTCTAAAAATAACTGAGGAGATATTAATGACTGCGCAATCTGTCATTCTTCCATTACCTTCTGATCATGCACGTTTTATTGTTTTACGTTTAAAAAATTTAACCGTTTCTGAATTAAAACAACAAATTGAAGCATTACTATCGACTCGTGACCGTTTAATCACCCAGCATCCAAATGATCAGATCAAAACAGCCATCGCTTTTGGTCCTGAGCTTTGGGCAAAACTTTATTCAGAAACGCCTCAAGGTTTTAAGCAACTTGATCCTCAGCAAGGTGCTTTTAATATGCCTGTCGTTCCTGCGGATGTGTTTATTCATATTGCCAGCGCAAGAGCAGATATTTGTTTTGCAATTAGCCAAGCCTTCTTTCACGACATTCAGGATAAAGTTGAAGTTCTAGATGAGCGTGCCTGCTTCCGATTCTTTGATGGTCGTGATATGACAGGCTTTATTGATGGTACTGAAAACCCTCAGTTCCCAGATGATCGTGCTGAAACGGCGCTACTTCCTGAACAAGCCAATACTTTTGCAGATGGCAGCTTTATCTTTGCACAGCGCTATATTCATGACTTAGCGAAATGGCAAAAACTCAAAGTCGATGCACAAGAACATGTTTTTGGTCGCACCAAACTTGAATCAATCGAGTTAGATGATGACGTAAAACCTGAGAACGCACATGTTGCGCGAACTGTGGTTGAAGATGAACAAGGTGAAGAAATGGAAATCTTACGCCACAGCTTGCCTTATGGTGATGGTAATGGTGAGCAAGGTTTGTTTTTCGTGGCTTATACCAATGACTTAACCATTATCGATGCCATGCTACAACGCATGTTTGGCACATCAGGTGACGGCATCCATGATCGTCTATTGCATTTCACTACAGCAATTGATGGTGCGTATTACTTTGCGCCAAGTGATGAGTTACTCGAAGAAATTTTAGAGGCGTAAAAAAAAGGAGCATTAAGCTCCTTTTTTCGTTCTATTAGAATGGAATTCGCTTATAGCGACGATATTCTGGATGCCAAAAAGACTCTTCGATTTTTTGTTTCAGCAACTCATCATTGATCATTACAGCAACGCCATCCTGAATCGCAGCTTTTGCAACATCAAACGCAATCACTTTTGAAACACTTTGAATCTCACCTAATGATGGTAATAAATCAGCCTGCGGATCTTGAAGCAATGGCGAGCAATCTGCCAATGCACGACTCGATGCCATCAACATATTCTCAGTGATTCGAGTCGCCCCACTCGCTACAACACCCAAACCAATACCCGGGAAAATATAAGAGTTATTGCATTGTGCAATGTGATACAACTTACCGTGATAATTCACGGGAGCAAATGGGCTACCCGTTGCAATTAAGGCTCGCCCTTCCGTCCATTGCACGATATCTGCTGGAACAGCTTCAACACGAGAGGTTGGATTAGACAAAGGCATCATGATAGGACGTTCACAATGCTGTGCCATTGTCTTAATAATTTGTTCAGTGAAGAGTCCCCGTTGCCCAGAAACACCAATTAATACTGTCGGCTTGGCATTCTGTACAACATCCAGCAATGAAATCACTTCATCAATATTTGCCCATTGCTCTACGACCTCAGCCTTTTGCGCCAACTTATGCTGGAAATCGAGTAAATTTGGCTGATTTTCAGTAATCAATCCAAAGCGATCCACCATATACACACGCGCACGCGCTTCAGCATCAGTTAAACCTTCTGCCACCATTTGTAGGATAATTTGCTCTGCGATGCCACAGCCTGCTGAGCCAGCACCTAAGAACGTTACAACCTGATCTTTTAACTGCTTGCCAGCAGCTTTACTCGCTGCCAATAAACTACCGACTGAAACCGCAGCCGTGCCTTGAATATCATCATTAAAGCAGCAGATTTTGTCACGATATTTTTCTAAAAGCGGCATCGCATCTTTTTGAGCAAAATCTTCAAACTGAATTAGGGCTTTTGGCCAACGACGCTTAATTGCAGTAATAACATCATCGACAAAGTCATAATACTCATCACCACTAATTCGTGGCTGACGCCATCCCATATAAATTGGGTCATTTAACAGTTGTTGATTATTGGTTCCAACATCAATGGTAATCGGTAGCGTATAAGCTGGGCTAATCCCACCACAAGCGGTATAAAGTGACAACTTGCCGATTGGGATGCCCATACCACCAATCCCTTGGTCACCCAAACCTAAGATCCGTTCACCATCCGTAATCACAATGACTTTTACATTGTTTTTATTCACATTTTGCAAAATATCTTCGATAAAATCGCGGTCTGGATATGAAATGAAAATACCACGATGGCGGCGATAGATATCCGAGAAACGCTGACATGCTTCACCCACAGTCGGTGTGTAAATCACTGGCATCATTTCTTCTAAATGATTTTCGATCAGATGATAGAACAACGTCTCATTGGTATCTTGAATATTGCGCAAATAGATGTGTTTATTTATATCGTCATTAAATGCACAGAACTGTTGATACGAGCGCTGGCTTTGTTCTTCTATGGTCTCAATAATATGAGGCAGTAAACCGTGTAAATTAAAATTGCTACGTTCTTCTTGGGTAAAAGCAGAACCCTTGTTGAGTAGTGGTAACTCTAAAAGTGTATAACCTGCATAAGGGATGTAAAGAGAGTGTTTATTTGGGTTTCCTGATGTCATTGCCTATCTCATTTGCCTGCTTAGCATCTGAAAAGTATGTCTTTCATACTTTGCAAAATGCTTTGTACCTATAAGCTTAAGGCCATTTCTCATAAAAATGGTATTTTAAAAAGTGATACTCATTTTGCTGAGTATTCAATAAAAACATACTATAAAAACAATCCAAGTAAATACTTTTATTTCAAACATTTACAGAAATACGATATAAACACCTTATCCTTCCATCATTTTTCTTTAATCTTTAATTTGTATTTAAATCATTTTATTTGAAAATACCAAAATCCATTTTCGAAATATTCATTTTATATTTCACGTATTTCTAATTCTTTCCTTTCCTCATCCTTTATCAATTGAGAATGAGCAGAATCTAATCATCAAATCTCCCATTATCAGCATACAAAAACTTTCAAAGCACGCTAGACTCTAAAGGGTAATGAATTACCAAATTTATGCATTTACAGCGGAAATGTCTCCCCTAAATGGGGCGAAATTTGCTATATTTAGCGTTTTTCCGCGACATTTATTTCGGTAACTATGAATACGGCAATACAAGCAGCTCTTGATCATGCGGTGCAATCCCTTCAACAACAAGGGGTACTTCCTTCAGATTGGACAAACACGAGCCATTTAACCCGTACTAAAGACCGAAGTCACGGTGACTTTGCTTCAAATATTGCCATGATCGGCTCAAAAGCAGCAGGTATGAAACCTCGAGATCTTGCTGAAAAAATCTTAGCAGCACTGCCAGAAGTTGCTGATATCACTAAGGCTGAAATTGCAGGTCCTGGTTTTATCAACTTCTTTTTAAATGCAGACCAACGTTTTGCTGTACTTGATCAAATTCAAGCACAAAAAGATCAATACGGTCGCAGCCAAGCCAATGCAGCCAAGAAAATCCAAGTTGAATTTGTCTCTGCAAATCCGACGTCTAGTCTACACGTGGGTCATGGTCGTGGTGCAGCATACGGTATGACCGTTGCAAACTTATTAGAAGCAACTGGCGCTAAAGTTGATCGCGAATACTACGTCAATGACGCTGGTCGCCAAATGGATATTTTGGCAACATCGACCTATTTACGTTATTTAGAGCTTACAGGTCAAACACTTGTTTTCCCTAAAAATGCATACCAAGGCGACTATGTAAAAGAGATCGCTCAAAGCATTATTGATAAAGATGGCGATGCGCATGTACGCCCTGTTGCCGATATCTATAAAGATGTTCCTGAAGATGTTCAATACGCCGAAGAACTTGATGCGGAAGGCAATAAAGTTGTCCTTTCAGGCGACAAAGAGAAACATATCGATGGTTTAATCGCAAACTCGCAACAGCAGTTAGGCGTAGGCTATCGTGTTTTCCATCAAGCAGCTTTACACGCGATCTTAGATGACATCAAAGATGACCTTGCTGACTTTGGTGTGACCTTTGATAAATGGTTTAGCGAAGCATCATTGACAGAAAAGATTGATGAAGCATTAGCAACACTTGATCAGCGTGGTTTTCTCTACGAAAAAGATGGCAACATCTGGTTCAAATCGACAGAATTTGGCGATGAGAAAGACCGTGTTGTTAAACGTCGTAATGGTCAAACTACTTATTTTGCATCTGATATTGCTTACCACCTAAATAAACTACAACGTGGCTATACAGACCTCATTGATATTTGGGGCTCTGACCACCACGGTTATATTTCACGTGTGAAAGCTGCAATCGACGCAATGGGTTATGACTCAAAGAAACTGACTGTACTTTTAGTTCAGTTCGTCAGTTTATGGCGTGGCGGTGAGATGGTGCAAATGTCATCTCGTTCAGGTCAGTTCGTGACTTTACGTGACCTACGCAAAGAAGTCGGCAATGATGCCGCGCGTTTCTACTATGTGATGCGCAAATCTGAACAACATATCGACTTTGATTTAGACCTTGCAGTTTCACAAAGTAAAGACAATGCAGTGTATTACATCCAATATGCACATGCGCGTGTCAACAGTATTCTTAACCGTGCTAAAGAAAAAGAAATTGCATTTGATGTCGCAACTGCACGCCAAATTGCTGATCTTTTAACTTTAGATACAGAAACAGAAATTCTAGCGAAATTAGCAGCTTATCCTGAGATTGTTATTCGTGCAGCAAACGTTTGTGAACCGCACCAAATCGGCAATTATTTAAAAGATTTAGCGGCACTATTTCATGGCTGGTATGCTCAAGATGGCGTAAAATTTGTTGATGAAACAAATATTCCATTGTCTCAAGCACGTTTACTACTTTCAGTTAACGTACAGCAAGTATTACGCAACGGTTTAGAGCTTTTAGGCGTGTCTGCACCTGAGACGATGTAATCAGCAAAGTAATGCTTTGCACATCGTCGCAAGACAAGGGCTATGCCCGCGTAG
>AZIJ01017483.1_pt1 | contig 44542 bp, 55 predicted proteins | sample 359151 | NCBI WGS metagenome assembly AZIJ01 (sample SAMN02429718, study PRJNA222666) | marine sediment metagenome | biome: Sediment sample; isolation source: enrichment culture of sample MGS-ElMAX(UA) from oil contaminated site at the... | place: Egypt: El Max | collected 2013-01-23 | depth 9.22 m m | reverse complement strand
AATCAAAGATTCAAACGGGGAATGCGGTTTCATTTTTGTTCAATCGTCTCTCTAATTTCTTCCATAAGTCGTCAGAATTTTATTAGGAGAGACACGATTAGTCAGCATTGATCTCTTCAAGGGCGGCTTTTCTAATCTCGTTCAAGAATCCTGGCGCGCCTTTAATTGTTGAGTCATCCTCTTTGGTATCAAAAAGACCTCTGTCGATCATAAAGACTTTCGGCTTAGCATTATCGGTGGTTGCTCTTACCGCGAAATCAAGCTCTTCCAAGTAGGTAATCTGGTCGAGCTTTGACTCAACATCCCGAATATCAACCTGGCCTCTCATGGCCTTAATCAAACCGTGCTCCAGGGCGATCTTCCCGTTTTTTCTGCGATAGTGCATAAATGCTTCATTGTCGTTCCTATGACGGAAGCAATTGAGCATGTACGGGTCAGGAAGAATAACTTCCGCACCAACAGAACGCCCAACAATCCCTTTATGCTCACAATGTTCACAGCCATTCGGGTTCTGAAAACGAAGGTACTTAAAGCAAGCCTTGTCAATATACTTGTTTATTCGCTCCAGAACCTCCAGCTCCTTCTGTGCAGTCATCTCATCCATGATCTCAAATAGCGTAAGACTACAATGGGGGCAGAGCGTCTTAAGCAGCGTCTGATAGATCAGTGCCGAAAGAAAGTTTTGACCGGCCAATACGTCATCGCCAACGCCATTAGAACGCAGTCGTGGAACGATATCCAAAGCCCCAGAAGCGTGAACAGTCGAGAAAACCTGGTGGCCAGACTGAACCGCGTGAATGAGCAGCTCAGCTGATGCCTCATCTCGAACCTCACCCACAGCCAAAAGGTCAGGGTCAGCCCGCATTGCACCTCGGACAATGGAGGCAAACGGGTTGAAATTAGACTCACCTTCGCCCGACTTAGCCTTGGCTCTGGATCTAACCACAGGCACCTGCGTTGAGCGCTTCAGAAGGTATTCAGGCGGATCTTCAACCGAAATAACCTTGATTCGCCCGTCATAATGCGCAATTTTCTCCGATAGCATCGAGTTGAGTGAGGTCGATTTACCTGAACCGGTAGTACCAGCCATAATGATAGCGCCGGTCGGCTTCGCCACAGCCCGTCGAATATGCGATAGGTGGACAGGCTCATATCCAAGGACATCCAGCGACAGCTGATTCCCGTCCTGGCCCATCTTGAGCACACGCATGATCATATCGAAACCGGCAGGGTAGGCCGGGATGGTCGCCAATCGGACACGGATTCGTTGATTTTCAAACTCAGAGCCCTTCATGATCAAGAGATCCCGATCAATGATCGCATCCTGAGCCTTTGCTTCGTCGAACGTAGTATCCTTCTCGTCTGCAATTACCTGATAAATCACCGTCGCCATGGTTCGAGCATACTGCACCGCCCATTCAGCATGGTCGAAAAGATCGCCATGCTTACGGAAACGCACCTTCGCTTCTTCCCGGCGCACCTCAATGTGAATATCCGATACGTCTTGATTTACAGCGCTTTTAAGCACTTCATCAAAATCGATCTGAATTTTCGTCGACTCGTGCCGCCTTACCTCAAGGCTTTTTGACTCAACACTCATCTCATAAATAATTGAGATGATTTCAGGCTTCGCATAAACGCGCTGGGTACGGTTGAATCCTTCTCGTTTTACTCTGTCGTTGATAGAAAGGTAATCGTCATCAATCTGCCCATGGGTTTCAGACGAACAGATCACCATTACGTCCTTGCTCTCACGAGAGATCAAAAGAACGGCATATTTTTCCTGAAGACTTTTAGGAAGAGAGATTGCACCACTTGATCCGGACAAAAGCCCATCATAAGACGGAATGTCATCCTTTCTTGCGATAATTTTAACGGCTTTTCTTGCAGCTGCTGGCTTTGCCTTAAGATTAGATGAGATCGCTTTTTGCGGCTGTGCGGCAGCGCTGCCAGCTTTTCCAGGAGCGCTATTACCCAATTTATTTTGTGCAGCTGAACTCGCCTTCTTCTTTTCCGAAGAAGATGATTGGCTTTCTTTCTTAGGGCTGAAAAAATCCCCTGAGAGTATTTTATCTAAAAGCGAATTCATCTTGTTATTTTTGTCCTTTTTGTAAGATATAAGCGGAACATAGTTCCGCTATATCAAATACAACAGCAAGCCACCCAAAACCTTTTTAGTTTCAAAGAAGATCTAGAGGTCTTGCAAACGAAGGTACGCCCATCTGGTTAACATCGTCGTCCATCTCGCTCTTCTGGTTCGCTGAGCGGAAAGTTCGGGTGTATGCTTGACGCTGAGTCGTTAAACTGACAGAACGCTTCTTTCCTTCATGGCTGAAGGTGGCTTCGGTATCAGAGGCTGATACAAGCTTGACACCCTCTGAAAATACTTCGCCTACATCCAGATTGAAGATGCTGTTGTTGAGGTACACAGTAACTTCCTTCCGGTCACCAAATCCGTAGATACGAGTGACATAGATATTATCGAGAGGGGAGGCGTCTTCTTTTGCCTCAGAGGCGGCTTTGGCAGCGGCAGCAGCTGCCTTGCTCGCCTGGATCTGTTGTTGGGCCTGGATCAAACTGTCATTGCCTGGATTCATACGCGGTGTGCCACGAATTGGCTCCTGAGCCTCAGGCACGACACCCGCTTTCAGTCCTTCAGTTTCTAGGCGGACTTTTTCGAGATTGAACTTAGCCTGCTCAAGTTCAGTCTTTTTCTGAAGAATCTCAACCTCACGAGTCATTGAATCAAGCGTAATCTCATGGCTTTGATCTCGCTTGATATCCATCGAGATCTCTGACGGAAGACCAGCTGTTAAGCGACTCTGAGCATCCTGGGCGTATGAAGGCGCTGCCGCCGCCATTACTGCGATAGCGAGCAGGCCAGGAATAAGTGCGCATTTGTTTTTCATTCTATTAGCCTCACAGTTCATAAAGTATTCCGGTAAATCTCCAGCCGAACTTACCCTCTACCAAATCGAAGGTTATGTCATCTGGGAGCATATTTTTTGCGTCTTCAAGTGCAGCCATCAGACGGACGTAATCACTTTTTCCAGATCCGACAACCTCGAATTTCCTCATGCGCATGTTAAGCTGAGGCATTGACTCAAGAGACTTGTTTTTCAGCCCTTTGATAACTTCTTTTCTTGCTTCTTGCTTAAGAACTGAAATAGTGAATTCGAACTTGTTTTCAATCAGAACATCGGCAATATCCTGGTAATTCAGTCCGTTTTTCTTCAGATGACTTTCAATATCAGCAATACCTTCGGAGCCCATGTTTACCTGAAGCCCAACCCTGCCAACATCGACCTGCGGCGAAAATGAGACTGAAGCCCGACCCTCAAAATAGTCATTCAATGCTTTGAGCTGACCTGAATCACGCTTCCACAGCGAAATTAACTCGCCTTTTGTCAACTTATTGAAAGACAGCGTTTCGAGGCTCCAGCCCGAATGGCTGCGAGGAAGCTCATAGCGAGTTACCAGCATATGCTTCATCGCAGTCATCAGATTTAGCGTATTGAAGTCATCTCGCAGCCACAGAAGCTCTTCCTCTCGGGCCCTTGAGAGCAGATCATCATCAGTGATCTCATTCTTTTTGCTTTCAGCCATCTGAGCCTCAAGTGCAGCTGCCTCGGCGGCCTCACGCTCCATCAGCTCTTGCAGTTTTCTGGCCTTTTCGGCTTCCAGGTGATTCAAATAAGCCCAACCACCCGCCATGAGCACAGCCATAGCAATACTTAGGTAAACCGAGTTCGGAATGCCCATAAGGTTTTTGAGCTGAATACTGCTATCCGGCTCATGCTCTTCGAGCATCGCCAAAGGACTGATATCTTCGAAACCCGTAAGACCAAGGGCGCTGGAGACATCTTTTGGCATCAATAGCCGCATGTAATCCAGCGTGTACTCAGCCTGTAGCTCGCTGAAAATAGCCCGGATCTCAGAATCACTAGCTGCGATATCATGTCCCGGCAAGACCCGCCCGTTATCCGATACGCAAATCCAATACAGGTCGTTCTCCAATCGATCAATCGCGATCATCGACGGAAAGAGGTTCGCCAGGTGGGCAGCTGCCGAGTAAACCGTTTTGCTCTTTTGCTTCTGCCTGGCCAACCCTACCTGGTAAACCAGCTGGCCCTCGTCCATCTCGACCGCTCGAAGCAGAGACAGCGGACTTTTGCGCGATCTGGCATGCGTTCTCGCCGCGAGGAGGGGGTCTCCTCCCGCGATCTTGATCCACTCCAAGCCAACAATAAATCGCTTGGAGTCTATGTCGAGAATGTGTTCCATAGGGCCTCAGGTCTCCGTTACTTAGCCATGATCCGAGGCGTGAGCACGATCATAGTCATGATTTTGCGCTTGCCGCCGGTTTGGCTACCGCCGAGCATCCAGGATGCACGGCCCATCTTGCTCTTGATGCTGGCGATGTTTTCAGTGCGCTCCATCCCCGCGATCATCAGAGCCTGGCCGCTGCGTACTGACACTACCTGTTGGTACTTATTGGTGGAGCGGTTAGGTAGTTGGATGAAACCGTTAGTGTCATCACCGAATTCATCAATCGAGTTAATCCGAGATGAGTCGACAGCGAAGTTCATCATCACGCGACCGTCAGACATGATGCGAGGCATGATCATCATGGAATAACCTTGGCTGGTTTGCCCCGGCGTTCTGGACATCTGCGGCTCAGATCTTTCAGCCTGCGTAACATTCACTTCAGCCAGGTAGCTGATTTCGTCCATTTGCTGGAATGGAGTAGGGTTGCCGTTCATAGCGTACAGAACCGAAGAGGTAACCAAACTGGCATTCTTGTTCTCGCGCAGCATTTTTGCTGTCGCCTCACCCGTTGAGAAACGATTGTCCAGGGCGCTGTCGTTGCTTCCGATACCGAAGCTCAGACTGTCACCATTCAGGCCAATGTTCAGGTCACCTTTCCAGTCGTACATCGCCATGATGTTGGTATCAAAATCACCGTTTTCATCAGAAGTGATTTCAAAGACCTCTGCCTGAATTGCGATCTGACGACCAGCAATCGCGTTGAATGAGCGAACATACTCGTCGATCTTAGACTGCACCTGCGGAGTGTCAGTAATGGTTACAGAGCCAACAGTCTCATTGAATGCTACGCGGCCATTTTGGCTAAGAATTGACTGAATAACCTCTTTAAGAGATACCCAGCTGTCTTTAGGTTTAAATTCGGTCTTCACCTCGTGATTGGAGCCTTCTCCGCCAGAGGCACTGGCGAGATCGGACTTCATCGACGCCGTGTATTCAATCTTGCCTGGCAATACGTCGATTACGTAGGTTTTGGTTTCGTTACGCTTGAATACGATTTCGCCACGTTCATAGCGCCAGAACAACCCCGTCTTGCTTGCGATAACATCAAGCAAACCTGACACCTGGCCCTTGTAGTCAAGAGTGAAACGCAGATCTGATCCCAGTGCACCGGAGCCATTCATGTCCTGGAAGACGCTAGATTCCAATACGGAAGAGTCTCCACCCAAAAGCTCAGCCGGATTGGGTGCTCCGCCGTCATTGTCTTCAGTGTCAATCGCGGCAGAGGTGTATTCAACAGCGTCTTCGGACAAAATGATTTGAATGCCGAGATCTATGCTCAGCATTGTTACCAAGTCACTGACCGAGATAGGATCTAGCTGTCTGAACGAAACCTCTTTTTTCAGAACGCTGGGCAGCAGAGAGGCTTGCGATACCTTGAACGACTCACCTCCAAGCCACAGCGCATCCGTCTCCTCAATCGCGGAACGCTGCATTTTGCTATTCAGGTCAATACTGCCCTGAACTTCGCGTATATTGTCGCGGGTCGTGTCGTAAGACTTGTCTACAACAGTACAGCCGGACGCTATGGCCAGGCAAAGAGCGCTAAGAGCGAAAGCATGCTTCTTCATGTCAATTAGCCTTAAATTTGTTTGTCGATGGTCGGAAGGTTCACGTCACCAGCCTTGTAGCCAGCGTCACGGACAACGATGACCTTGTTCCCTTTGTAGAACGTCGCTGTTAGCGGGTACTCCCGATCCAGCGTGGCCTTCAGCAGGCGGTCAACAACACCGTTCTGCCCCTCGAATACGCCAACCAGGGTCGCGCTGTGATCGATAGGGTAGTCAACCTGTGTGCTTGACCAATCAACACTCCAGCCAGCTGCCTTGCCCCAATCCGCGAGATTCGTTTTGAGTGACTTGCCTGCCTCTAAAGACCAGACTTGTACCCCAGGCTCAGCAAGCTGCCTGGCGATTGAAGGGCGAGGGCTGACGCCGATACGCTTGGTCTCTTTGTTGATGACAATCGAAAGGCCACTGTTACTTCTGATTTGATTCAGAGCCGCCTCACTGGACTCAGCGTCTTTCCAAGTAGCTTTTGGCTTGTTGGCAGCAGGATCGAGAACAAGCGCGTAAGAGGAGCCATTCTCAACCAGGTTTTCAATTGCCAACTTGAGCGGCACATCTTTACCTGAAGACATCACCGGCTTTGGAGCAGGCGGGGTAGGGGGCGCCACTGGCGCAGCCTCCTGCGCAGGAACGGAAAGGCTTTCTGGTATAGCCAGTGGCGCGACTGGGGCGACAACACCTCTCTTGAGTGGTTGTACTGTGCGATCACGTTTCGCGCCGCTGCGATCTTTGTGCTCCCTTGTATGTAGGCGAACCTTACCGTTCTCACCCGAGACCACATTCGGCGCATCAATGCTTGCTGACGCAACATGCTTTGCTACAGGGGAGATATAAAGTTCGGCAAAAACCGGTGAGCTTAGAGTCGCAGCAGCAATAGCTGCAATTAATGCATTGGTGCCAAATGACTTGCGGGGCATTTACATGTCCTCTTATTTTTATTGCCGTATATTATTAGGAAAAAAAGAAAATTGAAAGTTATTTGTCTTAACGGATGTTTTTGGCAAGAGAATAACTTACTTGCCAATATTGCATTTTTTGTTATTTATTTTTATCTCACAAACTCTTCCGAATCTCTGGATAGCTTGTTTTTCTTCCGCCAATAACCTTTCTTTTGATCATCCTGACAAACATTTTTGCGCTAATTCCCTTGGTGGATAGAAACCAAAGGAATGCAAGCATACACAAAAGAATGTAGATGGTTATCAAACGAGGATGAATGAGAAACAGGATGCAAGGGTAGACGATTTTGGCGTCGATAGGGCCAAGGCGAGGTTCTTTCGTTATATAGTGCTCAATACCGCCATCAGCCATAACTTGCTTCCTTCTTTAGTGCCTTATAGTTCATCTCGACTCGACGAAATTCTTCTTCAGAAATAAGGCGGTCATTAAACAAAGCAAGCGCGCTTTCAATCATAGGCTTACCCTTTCTCTCAAGCAGCTGAAATGCCGCTGTAGAGATGTTTGATGCCGTCATGAGATTCTCGCGGTCATCTTGATCCAAGATCAGAATCTCTCGCATAGCCTTACGCTTACCATCCAGTGTTTTAACCAAGCGCTGTGCAACGATCATGCGCATCGGCTGGACAATATCAACACGGGCCTGCTGCTGCATTTCCTGAGGGTATACGTACATCAAGCGCTGGAACGTTTCAGCCGACGTATTAACGTGTGCAGTAGACAAAACCCCGTGACCACTGATCGATGCCTGCAACGACGCCTGGGCAGTCTCAAAGTCGCGTGTTTCACCAACCAGAATGACGTCTGGCGCCATCCGGAGAGAGTTTTCGACGCCTTCCTGGAACGTCTTTACATCCTTACCCACCTGAATTTGAGTGCAAAACGCATCGCTCGTCTTGATACCGTCGTAAACGAATTCAACAGGATGCTCGATGGTTACCAAATTGGTATGCGAACTCTCTCGTTCAATACGATCTCTCAAAATGGAAGCAAGGACAGTAGATTTACCCTGACCCGTTGCCCCGACCACCATTACAAGACCCTGATCCAGGTTGCGAACGACCTCAATGATCTCTTTTTCAATCCCGAGATCTTCCCAGTGCGGAGGGTCGCTCGGAATAGTCCGCATTGTCACAGTCATGCTGGGGCGACCATTACGGATACAACCTACGGCGTTGATCCGGAAGCGATAACGCAAGCGGCCTGCAAAATCCGACTCAGAGACATCACGATAAAACTCATAGGCCGCATTGATCTGATCCCCAGCCCCTAACAGAGCAGGGGCGTTTGCGTTGTAGATCGCGGACAACAGGCTTTTTACCTCGGTATCGCTGATTTGCCGGGCAGTAATGCGGACTTTTTTCCCGTATAGAGAGATCCAGGCATGAGCCCCGCCGAGCAAAAAGAGGTCAGACCCTCCCAGCTTCACCATATGCTCAAGCAACATCTCGACGTCAGCAGCTTGGCTGATACGGGGCGGCAGAGGAACAACAAACTCATTGCTCATCGTGAAGCCCTATTAACCTCGTCAGCTTCCTTCTGGGTACGCAAAGTGCCCCGAGTGTCCAGGTTCATCGGGAGCCACTCCTGCTCGCGCCCGTTGAAGTGCGCATTGTCAGTAATGGCGAATGAGCGCTGGTTCAAATGCATGCTGTTGCCTTCGTTTTGCTTGCCTCTGTACTGAGCAGCGACGAAGCTTGGTCGAATCTTTTTCTCTTCAACCAGGCGCAGATATTTGACCATCCCAATGAAGTCGGCACCCATGTTGCGGACACGGGCAGACATTTCTTCGCTCGCCTGAAGAATGCCTGCCGCCCAGCCCTTTTCGATCATTTCAGACCAGACCTTCTGTTCCTCGGGTGTCCGTGGCAGAAGAGCAGGAGAGGGCTTGCTCAGCTCGACAGGCAGCTCGATCAACAGATACTCGCGCCAGTCCGGTGGGGCCGTGACCAGGCGCTCTCGCTTCAGGATCTGGTAGTACTGACCGGATACCACGATCTGGTCAAAATCCTCAGAACTGGCCGTAACGTCTTTTGATTCCTGGATTACCGGAGGAAGGTAATACAGTGACTGCTCGCCTTCAGCGGCGATTCGCATGATGTCTTTGAAAGCAAACAGCTCATCATAGGCCTGAGATTCAGCCAGCAGCTGCCGCTTAAACTCATTCATCGTTTGCACATAGGCATGCTGTGCACCAACAGCCATGCCCGCTTCGCGCATCGCGTTGAAACGCTTATTTGCAATGTCATCGTCAGCCAGCAGGCTTGCGCCAGGCTGAAAGTACATCGACTGCAAGCTCTTGAGCGACTCGGCGCCATTCTGCGGGCTTACGCTGGCGTAGGACGCCGCGCTACACGAAAGCAGAGTCAGACAGATCACCTTGGCAATCGGCTTCAGCATCGGGAATTACCTTTTGTAAACGAAGAAGATCTGACGGGTAGCCTCATGAACCTCTACGGTGGCAGAGGAGCCTGTCTGAACACCCAGTTCCTTCAGGGCCTCATTCAGAGGGGCATCTGCTGTCTTGATTGCCACCCACGGTTCGTTTGGCAAAGGCTCGCCGCGCACAGCGAAGGAGTAGTCCGCAATCTGGGCCAGGGCTTTAGCCGCTTTGGATGCCGAGCCGGTGTAACTGAAAGAAGCCATTTTTTCGAAACCAGCTGGTACATACGTAGCCTGGAAATGGCGTTGGGCATGTTGCTCTGGCGTCAGAGAAGGGGCTCTATTAGCCTCAACCGCTTTGCTCAAAAGGCGTAATTCATCTCGTGCCTCAATGGCAATGGAGCGAATTTCGTTTAATGGATGTGTAGCTGGCTGAATACTTACATTATTGACGGAAACACCTTGAGAAGATGCACAGCCAGCAAGAATTGAAAGCGCAATTGCCCCAAGAGCAATATTACTTATATTCATTATTTAAGCCCTTATTATTGTTCTTATAGCTCTAAGTTGAAGATGTTATTGCATATATTGTCAGTGAGCAACTGGCAATTTAGATTGATCTATTTCGTCGGCGAACTCTTTAATCAATTTTTCGACAATAATGTCGTAAATTGTCGTCGATTCATCAATCGCATCAAGTTCCTCCGAGTTTTTCGCCTGCATGGTCTCAATATCAGCCAACGCAGAGCCATTCTTGTACTTAAGGCCAAGGATCTTCAGCGCGTTTGAGAGGCCAACACGCTGCGTCAATTTGGTTCTTAATGCCACATCTTTCCTTGTTGTCGAATAAGCCCATATTTCGCGTGGCCCAAGGGTCAAACGAAGCACAAGTTGAAGATTGGACTCACCTTTCAGCTGTGCAATGTACAGCATCGACGAACCCTCTTTCCCAGGCCCGGTTAGATGACGCCTCATCATTTTCACCGCATCTGGAGTTGGCGCAAAGACGTCAAGGATCTCTCGCAAACCACTTTCCGATGAGCCGCTGGAGAAAATCATGATGTTGTTGGCGAGTTGAATCATCGCTGGGTCGAAGTCATCCAGCATCTGAGAAAACAAAGAGACCGCGACATCATACTTACGACCTTCTCGAATGTCGGTGATTGCCTGTTTTCGAACAGAAGGAGATCCTGCCGTACGATGAAATTCGTCCATACACAGCTTTCGCAGTACCGATTGATCCTTCTCAAGAATCGGACGGTGATACCCATGAAACTCCTCTGGAATTTCCCTCAGGGTATCCAGATTACGGTAAAAGCTACCCGCAACGAGGTTCCGAGCCAACATGTACATGATCGCGGTCTTTTTCGACGCCTGTGACGAGCCTTCCTTCGCTACGTCCATCAAGTCGATAGAGACAATGCGCGCCTCACCAAGACTGAACACAGTAGGAAGTGCCAACACAGGGTAGTCTTTACATGCGGAAATCAACATCATCTTCATGAAGTCGATCAAACGCTCACTGGTACCATCAACGTAGGCGTTACCAAAAACGTCCTTAATCGCTGTTGATTGGGAAAGAACCGTAGTCGCGTCACTGAGCGTGGGCACCGCATAACGCTGAGCCAAGTTAGCCTCGGTGTAATACTCTTTAGCCGACAGCATCTTGACGATCTTCCACCAAGAGACGTTTTCCCCAATGGCAAGGCCCGCAGCAGCAATAGCCTCGTCTACTTCAGGGCATAGCCCTGGCTCATAGATGTTCGGCGAGCCCTCTTCAGAGAAGTAGTCGTACATCTCGTCCACAAGGTTTGACGACAACTCAGAGAGACGCGAGATAGCCTTTGTCTCGCCTGCCGGAGTACATAGCAAAATCATCATGTTCAGGATGAATTCACGATCCGTCAGCAACGGGCGCTGACAACCCAGCGGGGTATCAAAGAAATTGACGGCCTGGCTTGGGTTCATGCTCATGCTAAACGCTTCTGCCAGATGTTTCTTCTTGGGCGGCAGAGCATCTTGAATCATCTTCACAAAGTGATAGGACGAATAACCGATATCGATAATGCCGATGCGCGGCAACACCTCATTGCCTGGACGCAAAATCAGCGCAAGGTTCGCAGCAGCAAGGTAGAACGATTTACCCATCCCTGGAGGTGCAAAGCCAATCTCCATGTTTGCGTTTTGTTGCGATGAGCCAGGCAGGTAAGGGAAGGCCTTCTCATCAATAGTTCGATAAATGATCGATCCATTGGCCCAGGGCGCCACCGGACGGGAGAGCGGCGCCATCGTAATCACTTCCTCTACCGTCATAGGGATCGGAGTTGAAAGCACTTTCCCTGAAAAACCTGGGAGGGTGTTAAGCCATGCCTCGACAGAATCGCCTCGCTCCTCAACGACTTGCGTAGGGCCCCAAGCCTCAATAAAGGAGCGCAACTTAGAGCGATTACGACGTGCTTGGTCGACCGAGTTACCCCACGTACTGAAGGTTAATCTAGCCGTGACCATCGTCTCTGTTGCCGCTCGATTCAGGAGTGATTCTGCCGCTTCTTTGATCAACCGGTTTTCAGAGGAGGCAAAAGCGACGAAGCTGGCAAACGATGATTTGCCCCCAATGCTTTTAACGATCTTGTCATGACCTGATTCGATATCCAAAGACATTTGCCACGGGATATCGCGATCAATACTGGCAAAAAGCGACTGAAAGGGTTTTATCTTCTGGGGACGATGGCTCATCATCAATGGTGCAATGATCCAGTCGCCCATATCCACCAGAGTCGGATCGCTTTCCAGCGGAACAGGATCGCGATGGAAGAGCTGATGAGAGATATCTGGCCAGAGCAGGTGAGAGATATCACCAGGGGCTGTATTTTCCATCTGAGCGCGAACCGGAAGTGGCGCCTTTGCCCCCTCATCATCAGGTAGCAACGGCGCCCAGTCATCGCTGGTGTCCATGCTGGCAATCTGCTTACGCAGCGCCAACATGGCTTGACTGTTCTTCAGCTGAGTGACCGACAACGTCTCGCGCAAACGAGAAACAATCTGCGTCATAAAGCCCGTATGGAGCATGTCGAGTCCAGGCATTTCAACTAAAGGACTCTGTCCGTACTTACCAGGCTTCAAGCCATTGGCCTGTTTGGCTTTATCGCCTCTGGATTTTTGGGAATCCTTGAGAATGTCCTTATGCAGCGCGGTAGGGTAGGTAGTAACGACCAGTATGCAGGTTTCAAGGATCGTTTTCTGTGAGAGCAGATCGCTGCGCTCTTCAAGCAGCTCTTCAAGATCCAATCCAATCCGCCGCATCGTTCTGCGCGAACCTTCAATCGAATTCTCGATAGCCTTATGAGAGTTCATCGGATCTCGACGAAACACGAACTGAAGACGATGACCCGGCTTGCTTAGCGAGCTGGACAAGCTGTCTGTCAGCGATTCAAGCTGCTCGTTAAAGCTGGTGGAGCCGGGCGTGCCGAACATTCCTTTGATTTCAAAAAAGGAGACCAGGCCACCCTCACGCGTGATCATGGTTCCTTTGCCAGTCGCGGTTTCCAGCTGACAATAGTTGCTGATATTGGTACCAAAAAAATCAGCCAAATAGTTAACAAGAGCAAGACCAATGCTCATAGGTTTTCTCCATCCGAGCATGCTAAAGCCTCGGCCAGTAATTTGCTTACAATCGGTTCACGCTGCTCTGCGTTGTTGATCATTTCAGCCGGATAGTCGGCTATTTGATCAAAGGTACGTAAAGCATCGAGCGTCCCTGGACGCCCCTTCAGTCGTTGGGTCAGCATAAATACCGTGCTGGACTCACAGCAGCTCATCAGCTGCGCGTAGGCTTCATCAAAACTATGCATTCTCGGCTCCTACCAGCGGGGGCAGCATGCCCAGGTTCAATGCAAGCTCACTTGCTCGTTCGATTTGTGCCCGAGAGATCAGAGCAACAACACGACCTGAGCTGTAAGAACCCACCACAAAACCCGCGTTATGGAACTTCGATGCTGCGCGAGCACATGCAGCCCGGTCATAGGCCCTCATATAGGCGCCCAGAGCGGTGTTCTTGCGGTTTATGGGTGACCCTATGGAAACGTAGAGGTTTTCCAGGAGAAGGCCTTCGCTGAGCCCCTGGCCGTCCTCAAAACAAAAGGACGGGATGTAGTCACGAATAGAGCCCGCCTGTGTGCTGTATGACTCACAAATCGTCACTACGGAGTAACTCAGCATCTCCAGCAGCTCTGGCCACGTTGCCCAGGTGCGAGGCTCTCTTGAGCCAACGCCGAAGGTTGCAAACGCACGATGCGAGATCTCGTGGCTGACGACGTTGATACGGAAGAACATCGCGCGGTTATTGTTGCGGATGTAGTCACCGCAACGCTTGATAAAGCTATCCGTTCTAGCCAGCTTCAGGCCGTCTCGGGTACCCAGTGTCAGCTCTTTGCTAAAGCCGTCGTTTTTCCAGGCATTGCCAATAGGGTACTGCCTGGCAAGTAGCCACTGAGCGAAGGCATCACGAGGGAACAAAAAGCTTACCGGAATGGATTTGTCCGGGCGCTTTATACCACTCATCGCCTGGTTTTCCTGGGTGCAGTGATCAACGATCAGCTGAGCAACATTCGGATCAATTCCGACAACAGGCTCGGTCGTTCCGGGAATGTGAATACGGTCAGACAGCGCTTGGTGGAAGCGATAGTTATAGTCTTGGGCGTTGGCGCCGAAGTACTCATGACCTAAACGAGCAACACGGGAAAACATCTTTGAAAGGTACTGAGACAGATCTCGCCCATCTGAAATGCCACATTCTGTTTGCAGCATTTTGATACTGGTTCTGAAGTACTGTGCTTGCGCCAGATGGCGAATACGGAGCAAGTTAAGTTCTTTGAAAACCGGGAATTCGAGATTTGTCACCCACAGCGTTTGCGGGGAAAGTTCGTGATAACCAGACACGTAAGTAGGCTTTGCACCGTCAATAGATGAAAACCCACCTTGTGGTGATCTGGGATCATCAAATATACATACACCGACAGAAACATTGCTCATGAATGGTCAATACGTCAGCTTTCGCTGAGTTACCTTGTTGTTTTTATTATTAGTAATGGTCGAATATTACTCACTTAAAGACCAGTTCGCAAACTTCTCGCTTGCAATTTCGATCCAGTGATCTGGCTTGGGCCCACTAAGTTCTTTTGACCAATGTTGTATGTGTTTTTTATAAGCCTCTTTCTTTGGTAGCAAATAAATACCTGAAAGGGCTTTGTGGCGCTGCTCATAGTCTGCATCTGACAATGATTGCATTTGATTGCCAAGAACAATCGGGCTGGATGTACCAATAACCTTGATCGCCATTAGTTCCGCTTTCTCAAGGCGCTCATATAGCAGCCTTGCGGTATTTTTCAGCTCACCAGAGCCTTTATGCTCAGCCAACCAGGCAGCGCGAACCAAAGCATTGAGCCCTGCATGAGAGATGTCGACCTCATGCAAGTAAATCAACGAAGCTCTGCCACTGATACCGGCATACGCGATGTGGTTAACCATGTGGCACATCGTGCAGGCGGTCACCAGGTTGGCAACCCGGTTGTCATTGTGATCATCGTTGAGATGGTGGGTCTCGTTCATGCTGGACTTCAGATCACAAAACTGACAGGTATGATTGTCACGGGACAGCGCCTCTTTGCGCGCAGCAAGGTACTTGGCGTTTTGATCGTCAGGGAAGGGGGTGTCATTACGAAAAGCACGGCGCTTTACAGAAAGAATTAACTCTAGTTCGCTCATCTCATCTCCTAAAGCAGAAACAAAAAAGGGTGGCATCGCCACCCTTTAAACAGCAACTTTTTTACCATTCTGCACCTTTAGTTGCATCCATTGCTGCACCCCCTTGGTTCTGAGCAACCGAATTAGTGACCATGCCAATCAGCCAGCTCAATACCATACAAGCTGCACCAACCAGGATGCCGATAATACCGGTCTTCATGTGTCCTTGGTTAGGCTGCTTGTTGTCTTTGGCAAAGTAAAGAATACCTGCACCGAAGGAGAAGAAGCCGATAACAATGAAGACAAGCTTGCCAAGGGAAATGAGTGACTCAATTTGTGTTTTCAACTTTTTACCTTCGGTTGCAAAATCTCCAACAGTTTGCGCAAAAGCGGCATCAGAAAAAACAAAAAGGCTAATAAGGGAAACTGCAAAAACAGAGAGAAAAGAAAGAGATCTTTTTTTGCTCGGAGAAAAAAGACTCATTGAACACCTCTTGTAGTTATTATTGATGCTTGAAAATTATCCGATAAAAAACAAGTAATCAAATCAAGTTTCGTTATATTCGGAAAATAAAAAAACCCGCCTATTGGCGGGTTTTAGTTTCAATCTGATCAGTACAGCGGATTAATCAATCTGGAGCCCACTTCCAACTGACCTTTTTCATTCAAGCCTTTAATCTTACCGAGACCTGGAATGACGTCACCCACATCGTAGGAAGCGGTATCACCTCTGGAGTTGATAACCCCAAAAGAAGTACCCTCGTTGAACACGGCATTAACCGAATATTCAGTCGATACAGCAGGCTCAGCAGGAGCAGCTGGTTTTGGCGCAGCAGGCTTAGCTACCGGAGCTGGAGCAGGGCGCTGAACGACTGGCGGCTCATCTGCATCGATGTAGTAGTCTTCACCAACCCAGATCCCCATACCGCCATCAACCAGCTTGGTTACCTTTTGCGGCCCTTTGTCAGTCAGAATGCGCTCGCCTTCAAAGAGGGCAAATACACGACCATCAGACACCTTCTTAACGATGGAGATCGATCCGTCAGCAGAGGTCTCAATTACCATCAAATTCGGCATACGAGTACGGTCGCCAAAGACTTCTGCTTTTGATGCTTTCAGAGCTTCGGCGCGCTTCTTTTCAGCCAGGGCTTTGGCCTCATCCGCAGTCAGCTCCTCGACCAGCTTAATCCGCAAATCAAGCTCTCCAAGTTCACTGCGAACGGTGCGAATCGCAGCGTCGATATCTGACTTGCTAACGCTGCTGGTAGCCTTTCGCTCGGCACTAATCTTATCAACCAGGTCTTCTAGCGACTTCGCATTCTTCGCAACCAGAGCTTTCAATTCGTCAAAATCTGACAGTGATACCTGAGGCTCTGCAAAAACCGGCGCGGGCGCGGGGGCGGGCGCTGCCTCAATTACACTACCAAAGTCAGGTGCAGCCTCATCGAAAGAAACTGGCTCTGAAGGTGCATTCGGAAGAGTAGGGGCCTGCTCTTCGGAGCTGACGCTCGCTGACCCACCACCAAAATCAACCTCAACCTTTTCTGGAGGGGTTGTATCCAAGGGCGTTCTTGCGTACGCAGTTTCATCCGGTTTGGGGAAAAGCGTGTTCTTAACGTAATAGCCACCACCAGCCAACGCAACGGCCAGGCCGAAAACTACGATAAGCGTCTTCGCCGAGCTGTTGCTTTTAGCGGCAGGCGCAACGTCTTCTTCAGATTTCTTTTTCCCGCCAGAACGAGGTGCTTCTTCTGGACTATCCTCGTCCTCATCCATGAAAGCATCTGCCGCATCGTCCTCTACGGAAGATTCAAAATCATCTTCGAGACCATCAGTATCCAGGGCATCATCCCCTTCAAAAGGATTTTCATCGATCTCATCGAGGAAGTCGTCGTTATTGTTGCTCATGTATTTCTCCCGAATACCTTGTTTTTATATTTATTGACCGGGTTGACAATTTACAGAGAATAACAGTCTTCGTCACCCAAATCCAGTTCGTTCATAAACATCAAATACACAACTTTCTGGTCAAACACTTCAACCGTTGGAGGTCTTTCAAACTCACGCTCAAAGATCGGCGCGAAACGCTCCCCGGCCTTGCCGATACCAACTTTGACCTGATCGCTGGAGTTAGGCAGGGCGTCACGTTGAGTCGATGAAGATCCATCAGTATTGGTAGTAGTCTGGGTACTGCTCAAGCTTTCTGCATACCCTTCAACAAAGGACGCGATAAAGAGCTTTGAATAACGCTCAAGCGTGTGTCTGTTAACATTGTCTGCTAGACCAGTACGGCGTGTTTCTGGATCAATTAGCACTGCATTAATGTTAAATTGACGCTTGCAGACACTCATGATATTCAAATCAACAGTTGCCTTTTCCCCGATACGCGAAGGGGTTCCAAGAACAACTGCATTTTTCAAAACACCTTCATCCTCAATCCGTAGACGTACAGGACTGATTTCATCTGTGTTAATCCCAATTTGTAGAGAAGCAACATAGATAGATCCTGCTGCGATTTTGCCGCTAAGCTTCGATCCTTCCTCCATAGAGCGGGAAATGCGCTGACTTGGATAATCACTTGCGCTATTGAGATTCTCTCTCGAAGCAGGAGCTACAAATGATCCTCGATTTGATGCAACCGCTCCTGTAGAAGTAGTCGGTGTTGCGCTAGCTTCATTATTCGAAGCATTGTTCCCAGCAAGCATACGCTCCCAACTACTGCTATTAGCGGACAAAGGCGACGCCTTGGAGCCACTTGCAGAAGACCCGCCTGTAGAGCGAGATTGCTCTGCCGAGGCGTTCGAAACGATTTCTGGAGTAGGGACTTTATCCAGGTTGCTTGAAATCCTGCTCGTTATTTGATTCATTTTACTGCGCATGCCAGCAACGAAAGCTTTTTCACTGTTTAGGAAATCATCCCAGCTACTCTTTTCCATCATGACGCCGCGCTTAGCCTGGCGTTCTTCTGTCGCCTGGGTAGCCTGCTGCTCTTTCTCTCGACGGCTTTCAAGCAGCGCTTGTAACTTGGATTGCGCCGGGGTTACTACTTCAGGTGGGCGAGTGATTACCGTTTCTACTTTTCGATCTTCCTCGATCTGGATATTGAGCTTATCCAAGTGACTCGCGTTAGAGACGATAGCTTCTTCAGCCTTTTCTTCTTCATCTTTCTTGTACAACTGGCCGATCTGAGAGTCTTCATCATAGAGGATCTTATCAGTAGCCTTGCCCTGTCCAACCAATGCGCGGCTGGGGGCGAGCCCTACATCCGCAGTAGCAGTGGATACGGCAATCTCTTGCCCATTAGAAAGACGAAGATAGGTGAACCCCACAACTCCGACGACCGCCGCGACAGATATGGCAATCATAAGTCGCGCGCGGGGCGGTATGTTTGTCTTCAAATTTGTTAATGCACTCATGGCTGTTTCACCTCTTGGAAGACGCTAGGAGCCCGCCTGATATCAACTTGGTAGGAGCCTTCAATCGTGGCGCCAACACGCTCACCATTTACCGATGCGGTGATATAAGGTGTTGGATCAAGCTTGTACAGATAGCGCCCTGTGGGCGACATAGACGAGTTCAGCGTCAATGGGAGTAGGAGTCGATGTGGCAACGATAGGTAGAGATGCTTGCCGTCGTACCAAGCCTCTGCATTCGGAATCCCGTTAACCCTCATGGTCTTCGCGCCAGTCGGAGCAACCCCGCCCTGGAGCTGAACCAGCTCAGGCGACACGTTATCCATTTCATTCTCAAACACCGGCATCACCTGAGCATTTGGCCCCAGACGCGGGATGGTCACGGTAGTGCGGCCATCAACAGAATCATTGGTGCCTTTCAGTAGAACAGGGATAGAGGCCGACAATCCTTCGAGGATAATCGCCGCATTGGAACGCTGATACTTGCGAGTGAGAACAAAGGAAGCGATGTGCTTCTGCTCCCCGAGAATGTTTTTGGTGAATGACTCACCGTCACCAATGATGCCATCGGTACTGATTGGCCAAGGTTTACCCGATGAGTCATAAAACTCAATTTGGGCCGAATAGCCAGGCGCCAGCGAAATGACCATCGGTGCGCTGGAGTCAGGATTGTACGTCACATTCTTGATCTTGAATTCGATATTGGAATTCAATGGCTCTTTTTCAGCCTGATCGAGTGCCTGTTGTTGCAACCTGTAATTTCTGATGTCTTCAGGGGTGAAAGGAAAGCTCTCTCTAAACGTCTGTCTCTTTTGATTTGCTGACTCAGCTTCAAACAAGAGATCACGAAGTTCACGAAGCTGTTCTTCTGAATGAAGGTAACCAGTGATCGCAGAGCGCTTACCATCAAGCTGCTCTTTATCAAAATCAGAAAGCTCTTCTGGCCTTAGTGTTTGATAAATTTCACCTGACGTATCAATGCGAGGCGACTGCGCTGTAGGCTCGTTGTTTGTCTCGTCGGCTACTGCGGCAGCAGAAAAAATGCTTGCAGCAATAGCGATAAAGAGGGGCGACTTGCGCATCCTAATATGTCTCCAGGGATATGTAATGGCAATTTATAGCAAAATAAGGATCAAATAAAAAGAGGGCAATAGCCCTCTTTCTAATATTGATTAATTGTTACTTGGTGTTTTGCATTACAATACTGGAAATACCAAGACCGTCAATATTATCCATAACGCTGACTCTTTCGATGGTGACAGTGAAAAGCACTTTTCTTGAGTATTGCTTTGTCTGCGTTCTGAATGAAATAACTGCTTCGGTTTGAAACATCCAAGAGTAAATTCCGGTCTCTCGGCGTACACCGCTTTTAAGCAATACAGGCGTATGAGGAAGGACGGAGGACAGAATAAGCTTTTCGTCGATAACGACGTCCTTGTAACCAGAAGAATTTAGCTCTTGAAGAAATTTGTCCTTACCTGCCGATGTAAACCATTTCATCGTGCTTTCATTCAGGCGGTAGTTTATGTCCGTGAAGTTGAATGAAAAGGTGTCAACAATTGCCTGGGATAACCAGCTCGCAACTGCCGAATCTTTCTGGTTTGGCTCATCTAGCCTGACGAGCTTGATTAGCGCGCCGTTTTTGTCCACAGCAAAATAGGCAGGCTCTGCCTTGTACTGAATGATCGATATCGCAGAAATGATACTGAAGATCAAACAAACGATTGAGATCCCAGCCAGGAAAAGCATCTTGCCTGACCCGTCTGCGTAAAATGCGTTTCGCTCTCGAACAGAGCGTGTTTTGTCTTGAGCTGATTTCGGCTTCACATTCTTGGTCATGTCTTTCATGTTTTTATTCTTATTGTGTGTGAGTTATTGGATTGGTTGAATCTGAATAACCTTGCCTTCCATTGTGGTTACAAAAGCATCGGCTGGATTCATGGTCAAAGCCTTAAACACTAAAGCCCCTGTGACTAAGACGAAGCTGAGCGTGACGCTGCCCACAAAGAGCCACATGAATGACCGATAGGCCAGGATAGTGGTTCTAACCGAAACAGGCTCAGGTGGAGACGAAACACCTTGGCTGATCTTGGCTATTGCCTCATTGATTTCTTTTTCGCAGTCTTTCTCTTCAAGTTCTGAGATATTAATGCGTGATGCCATGATAACTCGCTTTGCGGGAGTGCGATTTTCGCAACAGGGTAGAGCGAAATTCACATATAAATATCAACGTAATTAAAGTTCAAAAATGCATCTCAAGTCAAATATAACAAAGTATTGATTCTCGTCTATTTTATTGCAATTCGATAGCAAGAAAGGGAGATGAAAATTTGCGATCAAAAATACCCTTGCGCCAAAAATGACAAAAGGACGAATGTCCCAATTAAAGAAAGTTTGGCGCAAACCGTGGAAGCAAGGAATTCGCTATAACCTAATGCGAAGATGCATACAGCCCTTGTGCCAACGAGGAAAAAACAACGTCATTTGAGGCGGAAATGGGGCCATATATGACGCCTGCATTGCCATAAACGGCAGAAGTGGAAGAGGTCGATCTAGGCGGAAAGTTGTGGCGAGTTGAATCTCGTGAGCCTGGCCCTTACTTTAATTATAATTTATATAATTCTTACAATATTATAATCTATTTAATATAACGGGAGTTTAAGGGTTGTTTTTATCAATCTCAATCGCTGACTTGATTGCAGAATCGAGGTCTTCGTTTTGAATTGGGATTCTGGTTCTTACTGGGGCTTTGTTTTCCTGATGGCTGACCACTATGTACCTAAGCTGGCCACGCGAGAAACCATAGGATAGTCGAGGAGGGAGTTCGGGGAGAGATGAGCGGTCATCTTTGCTGTGAGATTGTTTCTTTTTGGATAGCTGCTTGATGCTTTCGGTGACAGGACATCCGAAGTGCAGAAGGTGCTCTGCATCTCTCCACTTCCTGGCATCGTCCAGGCACTCTTCAAGAGAAGGGTAGTCCCGGATTGTGAAGTGCTTTGAAATAACATTCTTGCCTCTGGCAATTCGCACAAACACGGTCTTGGAGAGGACTCGTATATATTTGTTGTTCGACATAATCTGATCTTTATTTTTATTGTTATTCCAGAATCATATCTGCTTGGCCAGAAAATAAACAGACAGCACGACTACCAAATTCTTGGTACTGATGATTCGCGCGTAGCGCGGCTATCAGTTCAATAGGGTCTGTTAGTTCTGGTTCTGGTTTGATGTTCCGCTTTTGACTAGATGGATCTCTGCTCAGGGGTGGGTCATCTATGGGGAACGATGATTCGCGCGCAACGCGCGGCTAGAGGTATCTCTTTTTTCTGAAAGGTCTTTCTCTTGCTCAGCTTGCCTGCATCACCAGCCCTATGACTCAGCAGGGTATCTCTGGTAACGCCGGTTCGACGCGAAGCGTGGCTAGTCATTCCAGTAAGCAACAAAGCTCGGCCAGGCCAAAAAGGAAAAACGAAGGGGAGGGCGTTCGACGCGAAGCGTGGCTAAAAAAATCTGTAGGGCTGCTCATCCTAACAGGAAATGCACGTTCACCTATTTTGACGGCCCTTTCTGTGCGCGAGCACGGCTAATCCCACCCGTTCGGTCAATTCAAAAAAATTGACAAGAATTTTCGCGCAATAAACCAAGAAAACATGGGATTGCCAAATCCATGAACACATCATCTGGTGAAAATCATCAATGATTTATCAATATATTGGTGGTGAGGTTATTTTTTGAACAAACGTCCATCGCTTTGTTTCCAATCAAAAGCTAGCAGCCTTCGGCTGTAAAAATCTCGATCATGTGATCTGCCCCTCAAGACCACTGAATACCAAGCTTTCTTCCCTCTCTCTATCTAAAATAAATTGATCAAATAATAATCAATATCAAATATTCAAGACGGCTTTCTAAAAGTAGGTGTCGTATGGAAAGGAGCAAGAGGCAATGGATAGCGCTCTTTATTGGTCTCAAATATATAACTCCTGTCAATTTTTTCAGATTCAAGGCCTTGTCTGAAAAAAAATTTCAGGGTAATTCGCCAGGAATGTCCTTTTAACCTTGTTGGGTCAATATAGGATAGTTATACTGACAGAAGGTAAAGCTTGGGCTTTTTTATGCACCCTGAAGCGGACGGGCCACTGGTAAAAGAGTGGCTCAGGCAGATCATTTTTCGATGTAGCCAGGAGGGGATCTCGGTGAGAGATCTCTCTATCTGCTCGAAAGATTTTTATGGAGACCGGGAGGCCTTCCGCTTCGGCCTGCCTGGCGTTCCTGACTCCGTCAAAATTACCGCGACCGCCTCAGGGATGCTGTGCCTGACCGATTACACCGATGAGAAAATGCCACGCGTCATCAAGGTCATGACCTCGATTGACCAGGTAGTAGCTACGATACAGTCACTGGTCAGTGGTATCCTGTGCACAAGCATGATTTGAGGAGATCTCTTATGGGGTGTTGCGTTGTTGATGGTGACCTGGTCGAGAGGATCGCATCGAGACTGGGGGGTATCTCTCTGTCCATGGGGTTGGATGATGAGGATGAGGCTCTTCTCTGGGACTACGTTGCAGAGTGCTTTAGCAAAAAGGTTCCAGTAGATGGTGTGGTCAAACGTGTGCTTCAAGAGCAGCGACAGACAGATCCTGTTCTTTATGAAGCAACCGTGGCTTATCAGTCAGCAGTCAGACGATGGAAGATCGGATCTAAGCGTCGGGTCATTAAGCTCAATCTCCTCTCTGGAGGCAGTCTTGGCCAGGCCTACTCCGACGTCATGAGGGCAGTTGATCCGCAGATAGCACAGCGCGAAAAAATTGAATCCGGGTCAGCTTCCTTTAGTGCTAGACGTAAGACCGTGAGTGTCATGCTCAATCCAATCGCCGACCTGGTCGACCTCATTTCCGAGTGATCGTCATAACGTGATCGGCCCAGGTGTCAACCAGGTTCTGCTTGAACCCGGTTGTCCAACTCAGTGACAATATACCTCTTAAAACAACAAGCACCTTTCCTCATGGCGAGAAGGGTGCCCACAGAGGGGTTTATATGCTGTCTTGGGAAGATGATTCGCCATCAGCTAAGGCTGATGAAAAGAACGACGTGCTGGCATCGGCGCTGCAACAACTCGACGCGCTGGATCTGGAGGAAGGTAAGGCTGATCTCGATCAGAGCTTCTCCGGGCGGGTTGAAGTCAGTCAGAAGCAAATGATCAATGCCCGTGCTGACGTCAATCAGCTGGTACCGTTCAAGTACGACTGGGCCTGGCAAAAATACCTGGATGGCTGTGCAAACCACTGGATGCCCCAGGAGATCAACATGACCGCAGATATCGCTCTGTGGAAAAGCCCGGACGGGCTCACAGAGGACGAGCGCCGGGTCGTGAAGCGCAACCTCGGGTACTTCTCTACCGCAGACTCGCTGGTGGCCAACAACCTGGTTCTGGCGGTGTATCGTTTGATCACGAATCCGGAGTGTCGACAGTACATTCTCCGCCAGGCATTCGAAGAAGCGATCCACACTCATGCTTATCAGTACTGTGTTGAGTCCATCGGCCTCGATGAGGGCGAGGTCTTTAATATGTACCGGGAGATCCCGAGTGTCGCCAAGAAAGCGGCGTGGAGTATCAAGTACACCAAAGAGCTGACTGATCCTGGGTTTACGACAGGGACACCGGAAACTGATGCCATCTTCCTGAGAAACCTTATCGCGTACTACTGCTGTACCGAAGGCATCTTCTTTTATTGCGGATTTACTCAGATCCTGTCGATGGGGCGCCGGAACAAAATGACCGGGGTCGCAGAACAGTTTCAATACATCCTGCGCGATGAGTCGATGCATCTGAACTTCGGCATCGATATGATTAATCAGATAAAGGCTGAAAATCCGGCTCTTTGGAATGATGCGTTCAAGGCAGAAGCCAGAGAGATGATTGTTGCCGCGACCATGGTCGAGATCGAGTACGCCAGAGATACCATGCCACGCGGAATTCTTGGGATGAACGCTGACATGATGGAAGAGTACCTGAAGTTTATCGGTAACCGTCGTCTGGTTCAGATCGGTCTGGAAGAGGCCTGGTCAGGGGTTTCCAACCCGTTCCCCTGGATGAGCGAAATCATGGATCTCAAAAAAGAGAAGAATTTCTTTGAGACCCGTGTGATTGAATATCAAACCGGTGGTGCACTCAGCTGGGATTGATGTTTTTGCAAGAATATAAGGGCTCAAGTTTGAGCCCTTTTTTGTTACGCAGTTAAGTCAATATTGACAAAAAAGCAATCGACAATATAATCGGTAATCAAGATCCCAATTTTACCAGGTAACCAGGATCTCTCGATTTAGGGTCTGGTTTGGGTGCAAATATTCGTCTTCAGAACATAGCGTCGTGGAGAAGGGTGAATGCTCTGTACATAGGGCGCTTTGGAAAATGGTTCGCTTATGGACTCCTTGAATTGTGTTGCTCCGGTTCAGCCGGGGATTGAGAAAGAATTTGTTTGCGTGTTCGGTCAGCAGGGTCAGCTGCTGGTTACCGATGGCTGGCCCCCCAGGATGTCTCTGCCGAAGGAGTTCACGGTAGAGGTTGAAGGCCTGACACTGAACGTTGAATATGACGGTGAGAAGCACGTAATCTGCGATGACGAAATGTCTTCGTTTGCAGCGATCTTCTACGGGTAAATACGATGAGTACCAACGCGATTCAAGAATGGGCAATGATGATGTTTGAGGGGATGGTTCTCCATCGGACAGCATGTGGCATGGCTTGTCGCGAAGAAGGTCAGCCTTTTGTGCATAAAGGGCTCTGGTACCGACTGAATGGCCCGGCGCTTGAGATTTCTGCGGGTGAGCACGGGCGGTTGATCTACTCCACTGCTGATATGGCGTTGGGAGAGAATTCGGGGTTTGATCTGGAGGATTTTCTTCCTGAAGCATACCGCGCCCTGCTTAAAGCGCTTGAGGATCTGCATGCCGAAGCACGTCGTGTTCGCAGGCCTAAGCCAATTTGATGATTTTCACGTGAGGTGACTCTTGGGAACGTCTCTGGTTAGTGCGTACATCTTGAAGGACATGCTGAGTGATCGGTTCGCCGAGATCGCATGTATGGATTCGAATGCCGCCAACGATCTGATGAATTCCTATCCGGAATATCGGCTGGCCAAGGATGATGCGTCCCACCGGTTTTGGTACCTGGAGGCGCCCAAGATGCTAGAAGAAGCTGCTGCAATCGAGGCAGATCTGGCAGAAACCCTTCACTGATGAAATGTGGTTTGTGTGCAAACAAAAACGCCTGCAATAGCAGGCGTTTTTTTGCTAGTCGTTGTTAGTCGACGTCATGACGCTAATAGGTTTTCTCTACGTGGTCTACCGGATAGGGCTTACACCCAAGGCGGTTGAGTGCGCCAAGCATGTCATGAAAGCCTTTGTACTCATCTGTTACCAGGCCGGTTTCGAGGGAAATAATGAGGTAATCAGCTTCCTCTTCATTGAGCGCATGCTTGGTTGCGATCAATGATTTTTGATTGCAGCACTCGATTGTTCGGCCAGAAACGACGTCATGCTCTTCCCAGATGTATTTCATATGCTTACCTTGTCTGTTAGAGGCTGTTGATGCAATCGCGGTTGCGCTCAGCATTTGCAATGACACGCTCGCGAGCCTCGGTGTCCATTGCGGCGCCGAAACCCTCTGCAATGGGGAACAATCCTGCGTCTGGGTTGGAACGCTTCACGTAGTCATAGAGCGCAGCCTCTACAGCGAAGATCAGGTCGCAGTTATCGGCTTTGAGACCGATTCTGCGCACTTCTTTGATCAGGCTGTCGCAGGCTTCTCCGATTACGCCCGCCAGTTGTTTGGCATCGAGGTAGGTGCCAGTGGGTGCATCCTCAACGCAAGTGCGAAAGTGTGAGAGGGCAGTCTTTATGGACTCGTTCACGGGCATTTTCCTTTTAAAGTCGAATTGCTACGTTGCAGAGGCCTAATTCGTAGGCTTCATCGCAAGCATGCTCCAGCAGGGACATATCTTCTTGAATGCCGAACTCAGGGCCCTGGCCATTGCCGTCAGAGAAGTCCCAGTTGAACTGCTCGTCATACACCACCTGGGTAACCTTGGGGTGGAGGCCTGCGATGTGGCGCAGAGCCTGCTTTATGGCGGAATCCTCGGGAAGGTTGGTGCTTTTGCTGGGTGCTGACATTTCAATTCTCCTTAATTGATTTGTTGTCAATTCTATCAATTATTGATATATTGTCAATATCTTTTAACCGCTGAGTGTTAAATGGTGCTGGCAAGGCTGATGTTTAAAGGGGCTCTTGCTGCTTTGTGTGTAAATTTTGTGGAACGAGGTGCTAAAAGATGCCAATTCTGGTAAATTGCCGCCCCCTAAGCGTTCCTGCTTCATTTCTTTCGTCTCGTTGGAGTTCTGCCTTGTCTATTAAATTTCGTCATGTGTTGTGCGCAGGGGCGGCGGCTGCTCTTTTGCTGTCGCCTGGCCAAAGCTTCTCTTCTTCACAGCTTCCTTCTCGTTATGCAGGCAGTTTTGAGGAGGCCAAGCAGATTGGTTGGCGTATTTTTGCCACCAACCGGGTCGACCAATACTGTGGTTGCACTTTTAGCCGACAGGGTCGTGTCGATCTGGGTAGCTGTGGATACCAGGTGCGTCGTGACCAGCGTCGGGCAGGGCGGATTGAGTGGGAGCACGTAGTGCCTGCTTCCAATATCGGCGAGCTGCATGCCTGTAACCGCAATGGTGGCCGTCAGCACTGCCTGGAGGTCGATCAGGACTACCGGAATGCGCATAATGACTTGCACAATCTGATCCCGGTGGTTGGTGAGGTGAACGCCTACCGTTCGAACTACGACCTCGTTGAGGTTGATGGTTACGAAGGGCAGTTTGGTCTTTGTGATTTCAAAATTGACACCAGCAGTCGAGAGGCTGAGCCGCCACAGCGAATGAAGGGCGATGTGGCCAGGATCTACATGTACATGCATGACACGTACGGCATCCAGCTGAGTCGTGTTCAGCAGAATTTGTATGCAAAGTGGAATGCGGAAGATCCGGTGGACGAGTGGGAGCTTCGTCGTGATTCGTTGATTAAGGGGTTTCAGGGTAACTCTAATCCCTACGTTATCGGTGAAAAGACCGTCTCAAGCAATCCGTTTGCCCTGGGTGGCACCATGGTGCCGACAAGCGTGATTCCGCAGAGCGTTGTAAAGAATTCTGAGTACAGCTGCTCTTCGATGAAGTCCTGTGGTCAGATGTCTAGCTGCGATGAGGCGATGTATCAACTTAATACCTGCGGAAATCAGCGTATTGATGGTAATAAGGACGGTGTCCCGTGTCAGTCTCTGTGCCGTTGATGAATCTGTTTAAGCAAGATGCCGGGCGCCGAAAGACGCCATCATCTATGGGGTTCAGGGTGTTTTGTACTCAAACAAAACGCAATCCGGGCGCCAGGGTGATGAAGAGGGGATAGCCTCTGGGGAGGATGCTTCCGGTAAGGCGGTTTACTGGGTTTTGCCAGCAGCGACCTTATGTCTAGCGGCAGGATTTTTGATTAGCGCAGTAGCTGTTCTTTGAGCGAGAAAAAACGGCGCCTGGCGCCGTTTTTTTTGTTGTTGATAGCACCAGAGTGCTCAGTGAGATGGGCTTTACAGTAATTTATCAGCCAAAAGTAGGTGTCATCACCGGATTCTCGGGACTTTTTGCGAAGTTACCTCTGATGACATTGCTCTCGCAGGATTTAATGAGAAGGGTGTTGTCTGCGGAATGGGCCAGCTGTTTGTGATTCTCGATCAGTTTGACCATGTCGCTGATATGTGAGTGATAGGTGATTCCATGGTAGCTATCACCGATATTCCCAACCACGTGTTCAATCAGGTGTCTGATGGCATCACGCTGCTGCTGATTACGCTCTTTTTGAAGCTTCTCTGTTGCTTCGTCGACAATCTGGTCTTCCAGTCCTCGACCGAACAAGTGCTCACACGGCGTGTCGAACTCGTCGATGGCAATCAGATCATCCAGGACATCGATAGAGCTGATGCAGCGGGATATCTGTCGCGAGTAGGTTCTGGCAGAATCCTCAGCGATCTGGAGCAGCATCTCTTTGAGATTGTCCATGAAGTGGATTTGTTCAACGCTGCACTCAATGAGCCAGGTACCGTTAGCAAGCTGCTTCTTGTTTAGGTAAAGAGGCCCAAGGTCTTCCGGAATAGCACCATTGACGTGCTCATTCTTTTTGTTGTTATTGAAATGTGCGCGTTTCTGGACAGAAAGTCGGGATGACAGTCGATTGAGGACTGTTTTCAAGTTGCGGGCCTGTCTAGAGAGCATCTTTTTCAATTCCATTTTAGATGGCGCTAGGATTTACGGTTCCTGTAGGCCTAATTTTGTAGCAAAATCAATAGTTCAATGTGTTGACAGGTCGTAGGTTATCGCTAGGTGTGAAATAGGTCAAACTTTTTCGAGCCATCATTATGGAACTAATGTAAAGAATCGTTGTCGCGTCAATCTTCCGGATATTTCTGGACGAATGAGCAGTATCTTGACGATTTTATGGCGCTAATAGCATCCCATCTTTGGGTGATAGGGGTGTTACAAGGGTGTTTCATGGCACTTTATTGAACTTGGGCGTAGGTAGTATTGACATTCATGTAAATGCCATGCCTAAGCTAGTAAAGTATATCATACATATTGACAAAACGAGGTAAGGAACGTTATGGCGGATAAAATTGCAATCGCGAGCAAAAATCAGGAAATGAAGACGACTACGACGATTGATATCGTTCAGAAAGATGAAAAGCTTCTGGCGATCATCAAGGACGTTGTCGACGGCCAACAGCTGCCAGTGCGGTATGGCTATCTGAATGTGGTTAATGGTGGTGAGACACCCTTTATGGTGATCGATGCGCCACTGCGTGAACAGGACGAGCAGGGCAATTACAAGGTTCGCCCTCGCGAGAAGGATGGTCAATACCTGGATGCACGTGGTAAGCCGGTAGAGAACGCCGAGCAGGCCGCTCAAGAGTACGTGTATCGCACAAGCCAGGCAGATCAGAAGGTTGTGTATGGCCAGGTTGCTACGCTGAATGTGCGCAACACCAAGGCCGACAAGACCCCGGCCAAGAAAACGTTCATTTCCGCCAAGATCTATAGTGACGACGAGGCGCTCCAGGCTGCGCGTTTGCTCTATAAGATGAAAGCCATGGGTGAAGATCACCAGGACTACGCAAAAACCAAGGAGCAGCTGTCCGCTCTGCGTAGCGAGAAAGGTACCTGGAGCAATTTCTTCATTAATCAGGGCCTGGATGAGCTGGCCAAGATGGGTTTTGAGGTCAAAATCGAAGAAAAGTCAGCGAGTATGGAGCCTTAAGGCTCATATGAAAGGCGCCTTCGGGCGCTTTTTTCATGTTTATTTGTCAATATATGGTTAAATCGCTTGACCTGAGGGTATAGGATACCTATACTCTTAACCATGAGCTGAGGGATTCCTCGGCATTCACACTAAAGAGGAAGTTCGCATGAATCTGATGTATGCAACTGGCAATCTGACCGAAGATGCCAAGGTTATCAGTCACCCGGCTAAAGGTGATCAGGCTGAACGCGACCAGGTCGTGTTCACTGTTGCTGAGAACAAGACCAAGACCGTTACTGAATTCGTGCCGGTCTCTGTCTGGGGTCAAAAGGGCTTTGCTGAAAAGGTTCTGCCATTTCTGACCCGAGGCAAGACTGTTCACGTTGAGGGCAAGAAGCGCAACACCGAAGCCAAGACTGGCTCCAACGATGTTGTTTATCACGGCTATGTGCTGGCGATGGATAGCCTTTTTGGCCTGAAATTGCTGAGTGGCGGTCAAGGTGGTAGCCAGGGTGCTGAACCGGCTTCTGCGGCTCCTGCTGCTGATCCTGCACCGGCTGCGCAAGGTGCACCGGATTACGACAGCTTCGACGATGACATTCCATTCTAGGAGATCGTAAGTCATTGATTTATAAGGATTTTCCCGGCTTGCTCAGTGTAATTGAGTAAGCCGGGAGAAGCAAAGATTTAAGTCAGATGGGCCGGATTATTTGTCAATAAAGTGATAAATAGGTTGATCTGAGAGTATAGAAAACCTATACTGAATAACACAAGCCGGGTGAACCGGTGACAATTTAAGGGGATTTATCATGGGTAAGGTCGTACTTACTGGGAAGATCGTTGAAGACGCTAGCATTAACTCTGTTAGCGACACTCAGGATGTGGTTAATTTCACTCTGGCTACCAACGAGAGCTACAAGGTCGGTGATGAATGGAAAGAGCGCACTGAGTTCAACAACTGTGCTCGCTTTGTACCGAAAGGCAAGGGTGACAAGCTGGCCAGCAAGCTCACCAAGGGCCGTCATATGGAAATTCGTGGCGACGTTCAGACTGGCAAGGCTAAAGCAGCCAAAGACGGTGTGATGCATGTCAACCACGGTATCCGTGTGAATGAGCTGGAATTTGGTGCTCTACCGAAAGCCAAAGAAGCTGCTGCTGAATAAAGCAGGCTGACCAAAGGGTGGTCGAAAGACCACCTTTTTTGTGCCCAAAAAAGGGTTTAAGGATATTCGATACCATGGGAAGGAGCCCATCTTGCAAGGTTGCGATGCTACATGTGTGATGATCTGAAGTCTGAAAACGTTGTCCGCTTGACTGGTATGCTGGATGGTCAGGTGAGGTTCTTCAGCCACGGTGTGGCCACCCTTGTCCTTAACTCCAAGTCGTTTGCACCTGGGTTTTATACCAAGAGCCCGCGCTCTAATTACGAGCGGGTAATGGTCGAAGTTCATGGCTGTGCAATCCCCAAGGTAACGCAGATAAAGCATGGGGATATCGTTCGAATTACGAGCGGGCAGCTAGTTCTGCGTGATATGAAGGTGAAGGGCATGAAAAAGCCCGATATGAAAATGGTAGTAGTCGTCACCCATTCCAGTGGGCTAACTAAGGTTGAGACGACCAAGAAAGCAGTTCAGGAGGCGTGACGTGAAAGGATCAAACGGTATTCCGGAGATTGTTCCGGACAGAGCATTCCGGAAGAAATACGCCAACCTGCGGCTTGAGAAAGAGCATTTCAACATGCTGGCAAGAGGTCTTTCTTTCCAGGAGAAAGCGCTTGACGCTTTGTCCGATCACCTGGTTGAAGGAAAGACCAAGACCGCAGCCGTGAAGGCTAGTGGCATGACGTTCCCGCTTTTTTCGCGCTACCTGGGACGGTTTCTTGTGGAGTATGAACGCGCCAGACTGCTGGCGAAGTATTACGATACCTCTGGAGAGGTTGCCTAACCGGGCATTCCGATACCCTGGAACAGATTAAGGCTCTGCGCGTAGCCTAAACGTGCACCATGAAACTCCTCTGATGTACTCTTTAGGCTCCGTTAGGGGCCTTCTTTTTTTTGTCTGATACTGCCTATTTCGAATTGATTATCTGCCAATAATCTTTCCGCAAAGGTGAAAAAATCCTTTGTCGTAAGGGGGTTAGGCTTAAACTAAGAAAGATGAAAATAATTGTGTTTTTTTCAATTTATTAGTTGACGGTAAAGAGTATCTTCATTATATTTCTAATCACTGGCTACCAAGCAAGTATGCTTACTAAAAACATTAGAGGATGACTACTATGTCTATGCTGCAACAATACCGCGCAATCGAACAGGAACTGGAATCCAAGAAAGCCCAGGCTGAAGCGCTGAAGGCAAAGATCCAGCCGACTCTGGATGCTGTCGCAGAAATTGATGCGATCATCGAAAAGTTTGGCGTTTCTCGCAACGACGTTGGTGCGGAAATGTTCCCCAAGCAGTTCGCTGCCTACGCTGGCGAAAAGAGCGAGAAAGTCTCCACTCGCAAGCCGCGCACTGTGAAGGTCTACACCAACCCGAATACCGGTGAGACCATCGAAACCAAGGGTGGCAATCACAAGGGCCTGAAAGCCTGGAAAGAGCAGTACGGCGCCGACGTGGTTGAAAGCTGGGTTGCTGCTAAGTAATCCTGCTGTAAATCAAGCCCCGGACTAACCGGGGCTTTTTTTTGCCTGAAAAGAGGGATTTTTATGAGTGCTGAGCAGAAAGTAGTGTCGAGTGTGTCGGTCGCAGCTGAGCCATGGGTTCGTTTTGATTTCAATAGCCCGCCTCCGGATGGGCTGTACTGGGTTCATGTTCTGCATGATGAGTACGACGTGGATGTCGATGATGAAGGGCGGGCAGTAGGTTATCCTACCGGTAACACGGTTGATGTGGTGGTCATGGCTTATATGGAATCCGGAGTCGATGAGGATGGGCGTCCAGACGTCACTCTCGAAGAGATAAATCTTAATGGCTCTCTTTCCAGCCTGGAGTCGTGGGATCTTCCTTCCCATTACATTCCAGTAAATCAGCCATCTCCGCCTGCTCGGTGCTGAACGATCAGAAGGCCTGCTACGCGGGCCTTTCTTCTTTTTGATGCCAAACCATCAATCCATGTCAATATCCATTCAAAGTGGCCTTGAGCGACAACTCAATACTCCGGATAATTTGGTCTCCGAAAACAGATCTTATTGTTGGTATTGAAGGGTGGCCAGGTGAAACAGATTGACCGTGTATTGACGTCTGATCAGGCTATTGCTCTGCGTGAGCTGGCTCAGCGCCAGCAGCGTCTTACGCAGCTTAAGGCTACTGAGATATGCTCCGATATGGCCGGGTGCTCAAACGATGTCTGGCGGGCCTGTGAGGCCGGAGGAATGGGCGTACCTGGGGCGTCGTACTCTTTAATGAGGATCAGATTGTCCGGAATGTGCTGAGGGCTGATCCAGGATAGTCGGAATGTTCTATAGGCTAGGCCGAAGGCCGGGTTGATCTGCTTCAGATGAGTGAGGGGCGTTGTATCGTGTGCGGGGGAGCGATTGTGAGACGAGAGAAGGCATCGTTGCAAGGTACCGAGGTCTAAGGGCTCAGTCCTTCGGCTTGATCAGTGCCTGGATGGCATCAGCAGCGTCGTAGAGACCTAGACGAACAGCGAACGGGATCAGATCCCGTAATTGGTCTTCTGTGCTGTCCTGACGCTGCGGAAGTACCGGTGTGTCCCGGAGCACTGCCGCCAGATAGGGATCGTGCGTCAGATTGAGGTTCTGCGACCTGCTCATTGCTCAAGCCCGACGTAGAGGGCGCGCGAAGGGGTTTTACGAGCCTGCTCCAGCGCGACGCTTTGGCCGAACGTGCTGGGCGACATCTGTCGAAAGGGCTTAGGGGGCAAGGCTGTGGAATTGAGCAGAATGCCTTGGGCTCGTGCGGTGGCGCGCGGTTCTATCTTCATGTTAGACGTCTTCCTTTGGTATCTGCCGGGATATCAGGAAAATGCATTCTTTGATGCGCGACACCGGCTGCTCCGGATTGTGCATGCAGGCAAATGTAATCAGCTCATCGGTGCACTGAATCTGATGCGTCTTTGCTAGCAAAATAATCGACATGATTAGCTCAAGGTTATCGGCGTCGCGCTCTGAAAACGGCTCAGATGGTTGTGCGAGCTGTGCTTGAGGGGGGGGGCTCATTTCATTTTTCCGAGATCAGACTGACTGAGTCGCGAGAAAGACCGAGACACTCGATTTGATAAAACGCATCTTCCAAGGAGGGGGCGGTTGCTGTGATGGGGCCCGATTCGCTACTGAAGATGAAGTTTTTCATTTTTCAAGTCCGTTTAAACAAAGTAATAAGGCGGAGTATAGGTAATCTTGAATTCAGGTCAAGTTTTTTAGGATTGAATTGACAATTAAGCATCAATTACCATGAGGACTACAGCAGCAATTAAACCTCAAAGGAGTACTTATGAAAGAGAAAGACGAGGCTCAGGCGAAGCCAGTGGGTCTGGATTGGAATGATCTGGACAAAGAAGCGCCAGAAGACGACTTCCTGGAAGGTTTGGAAGAGCAGCCAAAAGCCTGTCTGCTTGACGATTCGGGCTGTGAGGCATGCCAGTGACACTGCAAGAATCATGCCAGAAATGAAATGGTTGATTTGAAAAGGGAGCTTTGCTCCCTTTTTTCATGCCTCGATCATGTATCTTGTGAGAGGCATCAGCATAGTCTGCAAGGTGGGTCGTTCTTATATTGACGAAAAGTCAATTTAACTATATATTGACAAGTAGTCAGTACAAGGGATTTTCAAATGATTGTCGAAATCCAAGTTAAGCAAATACCCGGTGCCTCCAATTTCAAAAACCCCTGCCTTTGGGTGCAAACCGACAGTCTATCCCTGTTGGATAGCATCCTTGGCCGAGTGTCTGTACAGATCCTGGCGAAATCGCTTCTGCCGTTTTCAGAGGATATTGTCGACGCCAGTGAAATCGATTTCATTCTGCCGGATCAGGCTGAACAGTTTGTCCGTCATGTCTCGGGCTATATGGGCTCCTCGGCAGAAGACGCAATCATTGATGTCGTTGATGGTAACGTCGTCCGTTGGTCAAACGACCTATGTTGCGGGGTTATGGCAGAAAATGCCCAGGGTTGGATTAATCATCTACTCGGAGAGCTGTCGCCTCCGATTGAGCATCGCTGAGGTAGCTATGATCACGTTGCGAGAAATTCGTTTTGCAGACGTCGCTCTGGGCATGGAGTTTAAGGCGTCTACGGATCAGGATCGCTGTTGGCATCTAAAGACAGAGAGGGGAGCCGCGTTAAGACGAAACGACGGGTCGGATATCCTGAATCCTTTTCAGCCGTATGAGATGGTGTGGGTTCATGAGGATGATTTCGCCAGGGTTGTTGCTGCAACAAACGCGATGCCGATGAAGGAGATCCTATTTCGAGACCTTCCTGTTGATACCGCCTTTAAGCCGCTTCCGCTACTGGATTCCTGGATGGTCAAAACCGGAGAGGGGGTTGCCACTGCTCGTGTGGGGAATCATGATTTCAATCCGGCAGTCTCTCCTGATGCGCGCATATGGGTTTCAGAGAAAGACCTGGTACCTCGGGGAGAGGTGGCGCCCTGAGGCGCTGCTGGATCTTTCCCTCTGGATTTTAAAGCTGATTTGGGAGTTGAAGTCGATGCGTACTGAGCATAATGTATCAGCTATAAAAGGTGCAGAAGCTAGTTGCCGACTTGGTCAAGCAGGGATTAACTGAAAGGAGCACGATCATGACTATGTACACCGTACTGTTGAATAACGATACCACTGCTACTTTGGACGGTAGCACTATCAACGGCGTTGCTGAGGACTTTATCGGCGAAATGGTCAGCGCCATGACCAAGGATGAGAACGGTAATCCGATTCGCGTAGAAGGTCGCCTGACCGAAGTTCTGGAAACCCGCGAATACTGATCAGCAGGTTAGATTTCTCCTCTCTTGGCTATGGACTCATTTAGAAATTCGGGCCAGCTTTGATCTACCATGAGCTTGTAGCCGTTGTTGATCGCGGATCTGGTTGTGTCCAGTTCTGCCTGAAGATTCTCCGCTTTGGCCCGATTTTTCTCTTTTAACGCTGACCAAAACTGTTGAACAAAGCTGTCTAGGTCTTCCTTGCGGCAAATTCCACTTGCCGAATAGTGTGTCAGATCAATAGTGAACTTGACTAAACCGATTTCCTTTTTTCGGAAGGTAAGTCCGGTTTATCATCAAAAAAATAGTTTTCGCCATTTCTTGCTTGGCAGTGGGTTGCCTGGATAATGACGTGGTCAAAGCTGTCATTGTATTCACGGCAGGGCACATAGGTTTTCAGTGCAAATGGTAGCGTGTTCCAATCAGGTTCGGCCTGGACGGGTAATTAAGCAGAGATTGTGCTTGTTAGCATAGTGGTGAGCATCCGCATCAAACGCGAGAACAGGGTGCGCATTGCCAGTTTGCTGGTATTCGTGATGGTGCCAAAGAAAAACGTAGTGATCCAGTCGAAAGCTCGGGAATACCTTGTCTCCAAAGACAATGAATTGGGTCAGGTATGCTTTGTCGTAGCATATTCTGTTGGTCTTCGTATCGATACTCAGACTCAGTCGCTGGAATGACGCGTCAGGGGTCAGGCAAAGCCGAAGATCGCCCCAGGCATCTTTGCTGGCGATGATAATCTGATCTTTTCGTTTGTTGATGTTGTCCATTATTGAAGCGACAATTTCATCTGAATCGACTGGCATACTTGGGATTCCTTTTATTGGGATTAGGCGCCAAGCCAAATACGCTTGCTGTCTGCCCAATCGTAGAGCTGGTCAAGCATGTTATTCAAATCCTCCAGTGGGCTAAAGTCTAGATCATCTGAGTAGCTATCAGGCCTGAGGGCTTCCAAGCCTTCAACAATATCTAGCAGCTCTTCATCCAGGTCAAGCGAACCCCAGTCAAGCCAGGATTTAGGAACACAGCTTCGAACCAGTGCGCCGATTCGGTTAGCTTTCTGCGCGCAATGATCGTCGGAAGTGTTATCACGATCTTCATCGAGGATCGTTTTTATGTTGATTGTACGATCCCATACTGGCTTGCCAGCTGAGCGACGGGCCGTTGCAGCCTTGAAGTTTTCAAGAATGCTTTCAATTGTTCTGGGCATTTTCGTTTGGCTGTCTGTTGTATACAAGAAAGGCGCTGATGCTGCTAGTTTCGATTCGCAGTGTTCCATCGTAGTGTTTCAGAACGATATAGCTATCGTCTTCATCATCACTGTGCTCGATGGTTCCTTGCAAGGACATTCCGTTGCTGCCGATATAGACCAACACCAAGGTGTCTAGCATTGTTTTGAGTTTATGGCCGATATTCATGAATTAGAATCCATTTGGATTTAGAAAAATAAAGGCAGGCCTATCGGCCTGCCTGGCGGGCGATCAGCTAGCCAGTGGCAGGCGATCATCAATGTCCATTTGCTTGTCGCTGTCACCTTCCTCAGCAGCCTTAAGCTGGGCTTCTGGTTCTTCCTCTTTGATGAGGTTGAGCAGGGCGGTAAGCTTCTCCTGATTTTCCAAGGAAAGGCTGGCGAATCCCGGATCAGCCTGGATTTGCTTTGCTGACTCGTAGAACTTAACCGCCTGCTTGTTTACAGCGTTTTTGAACGCTTTTTCTGGCATAAAGCGCGCAGTAATGCGGGTTTTGCCTTCAGCATTGGCGTTTGCTTCCGCTGCCTTAAGCATGCTTACTGCGTTGCCACCGTGGGTGCGCATTGCATTAGCTGCTTCAGTCACAGAGATTTTGTTGTTGATGATCAGGTCAACAATGTAAGGCGGGGCGCCAGACACTGTGAGCAGGCTGTCAAAATAGGAGGCGGATTCAATCAGTGAGCCCAGGCGGGTCATGATCTGGTCTTTGCTCTGGTTGTATGACGAGTACAGGCGACGAACTAGAACTGCCAGCTCATAGGGGCGGAAGTGCACTGAGTCATTGCCGCGACCGAGGCCGTAAATCAAGTCCAGCTCACTTGTGGTGCGCTTCTTGATGACGACAGGAACACGAATGTCCTTGCCATCTTCACCCTTACGCTTTTGCCACAGCTGAGCTGCGTCGCGACGGCGACCGCCTTCTACAGCATAAATGCGCTGGACGCCTTCGTTGTCAGGGCGAACGATGACAGCAATAGGCTTGTCTTCGTAGAAGCCTTCGGCCTCCATGCTGTCAGCAAGTGCTTCAATGCCTGTCCAGTATTCATCATCCTTGATACGCAGATTGAACCCTTCAAGGACGAAGATTTGGCTCGGGTCGGCCATGTAAATGTCATTTTTGCCGAAATTGTGCGCTTTCATGGTGGCTTTGCCGGGGCCTGGGACATAGTCCAGCTGAATCAAAGCGGTGAGACCCACGCTTTGCATGCCTGCCAGGCCTTCCTGAGTGAGCGCGAAATCGTCAGAAACTTGAGCGGTATCTACAGTAGTGTTTTCCATGAGCTTCCTCTATCTCTTAACTGCTTGGTATATACCTAATTATGGCCAATATTGACAAGAAGTCAAGATAATTTTACATATATTGGTTAAATATTCGTATATTGACGAGTGCTCGATCTGTCAATATACTTCTAAATGTGTGTTGTTCCCGTAGCTCAGCTGGATAGAGCATCCGCCTTCTAAGCGGATGGTCGCAGGTTCGAATCCTGCCGGGAGCGCCATTTCTTGGCATGTAGCTCAGATGGTAGAGCAGGTGACTGTTAATCACCGGGTCGGGGGTTCGAGCCCCTCCGTGCCAGCCAAGCGGACGTAGCTCAGTTGGTAGAGCATCTGCCTTCCAAGCAGATGGTCGCGAGTTCGAATCTCGTCGTCCGCTCCATTTTTAAAATCAGCCTGTCGAAGCCCGTCGATCTGGCTCCTGCTTCAAGACAACGTCAGTAAAGGATGCTTATGTTGAACTCAAAAGAGATTCAGGTAATTTCCAGCCTACTGTCCGATATCAAAAAGGTAGAGGGCTGTCCTGAGGCCGTGAAGAGCAAAGTTGATGAAGCCCTGGCCATCCTGTCCGTACGCCCAGATCAGTTCGTAGAGCAAGAAATCAGCACCCTGGAAGAGCTGCGAGCCGCACTCCCTGTTGTCTGCAAGGTTACGGGTGAAGAATTCGGCTTTGAGACCTATTGTGAGCCAGGAATGATGCTGGTCATTACGGGTATCAGGATGCCCGACGATGGTGAGCGTAGCGAGATGTTCTCGGTTCATCTGGACATGACACCGTTCGATTTGCATAACCAGGGTCTGCTGATCCCTGAGTACTATCCGAATCGACACACCCAGGCAAAAGTTAAAGCCGGTGAGATTCCTGAATCGAACCTCTACACCGCAAAAGATGCAGGCTACTACGAACTCAAATTCACAGAGAAGTTGAGCTATTTCCAGGGCCAGGGCGATGACCAAATCGTCACTACGCTAAAGGAAGATCTGATTTTCATGAAGCGACTTGAAGGGTAGTTCTGGAGGCCCAGGGCGTCTCCTGGGCCAGGTATTCGGGGCCAGGTAGTGGACTCAGTCAAAAAAATAACCTACTCAATAACCAGCATCGGAAAGCCTCTTGTGACGGTTGACGTTCAGACGCTGGGCCCGGTGAAAAAGCTGTATTTCAGCTCTTTTTCGATGCGGGATATTCAAAAAGGACTGGATCTGCGGAAAATCGCATTCCGGGCTCCGGTTGTTACTGAGATTACACCTGAGTTTAAGCAATTTCTTGTGGCTGGGGGCTTGGGTGTTCCGGAGACGCCTTTCGAAGGGGCACAGACGCCCTCGGCCTGATTGCGCTGGTAATCGACTTCATTCCTGAAAGGGCTATAACCCTTGTTCTAGCCGCCTCCTTCATTTTGATCTAGTACAAATGCATTATTGACATCCATTCAATATTTGAGTTTAGATGGGTTGTCTCAAATAAGGATGCTTGGGAATGATCAACAAGAAAGTGACGCGAGAGCAACTGTTTCATGCTGACGAGTTTTCATCCAGCTGGATGGATCATCAGCAATGGCGGCTTGATCAGCTCAAGCGAATAACCTCTGAGCGAACGGGTATTCCCGAGAGCCATCTCTGTCTTGTCTACGAAGACAGGCTTCGCAAGAAGCTCTACAGCAGGGAAGGCCATACCGTTGTCTACCGCCCTCAGGGCATCATTACCTCCGTTTTCCCACCAAGCTGTCCCTCTGATTCCACTATCTATGAAGTGTCCTGGGTAGACCCCTGGGGTTTCCCGAATAGAGACATGAGATCCTTCCTGGAGATTCGGTTTGCGTACGTTGACCAGATTACGTATCAACGCAAAGACCGGGTCATTCAAAAAGCGTGGGAAAAGCTTATCAATCAGCAAGCTTGATATAGAAGGCCTAACACCGGATTCGACGCGAAGCGTGGCTATACCTGCTGCGCAGAGCGCGGCTATGCGTTACAATTTTGCAAGAAAGTAGTGCAACACCCAATTCTCCACTGATAAGTTAAGTGTAAGAGTGTTGAAACGCTTGTAGATATTGATAACGAGGTTTTTATGAACTTAGCTTACAACATGGTCGCCAGACAGCCAGATACAGGTCGAATGATGGGTGTCATTCTTGCTGGGCCTCCTGGTATTGGTAAAACCCACGCGCTCATGTCTATGGTTGATCCAAAGGATAAAGAGAAGTGTTTTGCTCGTATTCCTTTAGCAGGAAAGACCAAAGAGGACATGGTCACTTATCCAGTACCTCATCTGGTTGATGGTAATGCTGTCATTCTTCAGGCGATTTCAGAAGGCGCTATCGTCAAGCTTTTGAAAGAAAATATCGGTGACGGCTTTGGCATGCTTCTGCTTGATGACGTAACAGCAGCAGATCCAAGCGTGCAAAACGCGCTTCTGGAGCTTGTGCAGTTTGGCCGTATTGGTGAATACGAGCTGGGCAAAAACGTTCTTATCGCAATGACTGGTAACGGTACTGGTGATGGCGCTTACGCGGTTGAATGGAGCCAGGCGCTCATGGGGCGTTCGCACTTCGTTGCGTACGAAGCAAACTTTGACCATTGGGTGAATCTGCCTTGCAACAGAAACCTTGATCCAATTGTTCTTGGCTTTTTGAAAGAAAATAACCAATTCTTTGCGCCAAAACTGAGTGACACAGACGCCTCTAAGTATTTTGATGAAAATAACGTAGGGCCGCAGCCTAGAACAACAACCATTCTTGGAACCAGCTTGGTAGAGAAGTTTGGTGGTGCAGTGAATTTTCAGCCAAGCTTGCTGTTTCCTAGTTTGCACAGTTATGTTTCATCGCTTTCTGGTCAACAATTTGCGACAGCGTTTAAAACATTTGCTGATCTGATGGTGAAATATCCTTCAGCAGAAGAGTTGTTTAACAATCACCAGGTTTGGAATGAAAAGCTTTCGTTGTCTGATCGAAATAACAAGGGTGCTCAATACACCGCAGTTCAGTCAATTAAGCAGTATTACTTCCGAAAGCTTGAGGCGATTACAAAAGAGGGCGGAAGATCCTCTAAGGACAAAATCAAAGACCTGACTGACAGATTTATTCATGCGGTTGCTGTTGTTATGAATAAAAACAGGGATATTGGCGCTTTTGCAATTTCAAGTGTTATTCCTGATTTGAAAGCGAAGCCTGAATATGCAGAAGCATATACGGCGTTGTATCCAGCTCTGTACTCAGAGGGTAATGGTGAATTTCCATTCCTGGAAGAGATGGGAGTTCATAAGATTCGGGAGTCTCTCTCAGCGCTGAGAAATGGGTTGGCTTCTGAATAAGAGTTAGCTCTAGAAAAGCCCTCGCATAGCGGGGGTTTTTTTTGCCTGATTTTTGTATTTTTGATTTTTCTGTTGTTTGGTTTGACCTTTGTTTTTCTTTTGCCTGAATTAATTAGCATTTAGATAAATTTGAAAATGGATATTTAAGACTCAATGTTTTTTTGCCTGAAATTATTTTTTGATTTCAAATCTGTCTGAAGGTCGTGTTTGGAGGGGTCTGGGGGTGGATAGGGATGGAGGGTGATTGGAGGAAGGGGGAAGCCGACCCGAAAACCGACAAAACTATGATTCTATGACGAACAACATTGCGACACATATAGCTTATGGATGCTAGCATCTGCTGATTCTCTCATGTCACAATGGGCTTATGGATATTGAGGTAAGCCAATGAGCAATGAAATTGAAAAACAGGCAGTAGTTGGATCTGAGAAAATCATCTCTCCAACAATTTCCGAGCAGTATGACGACGAATACAAGCAGTTCTTACAGGTTCTTTTGACCGCACTTAGAACAAAATCTCCCTTCTTTGGGATCTTGGCGTCGGAGTTGTATATTGCAGGTCACAGCAGCCAAATTCAAACTCTTGGGGTTAGTCCGAAGGGTGTTATTATTTATAACGAAGACTTTATGAAGTCTTTGGATGTGGGCGAACAAATTGCCTGCATTATCCATGAGGCGCTTCATGTTGCCTTGAAGTATTGGTCTAGATTTGAAGCGGTAAAAACATCTATTGTTCCAGAGAGCATCTACTGGAAGCTTGCAAACTGGGCGCATGATTTTGCGAACAATGACATTATCATCTCTTCTATCCAGGAGCTAACGGTTGCTGGCAGAAAGGAGCCGATCAAGATCCGCCTCCCTAAAGGCACCCTGTGGGATGAAAAATACAAAAACCACTCCGCCGAAGAGATCATTCGGGAGCTACTAGGTAAGGTTGTTGCCAAGTACGAAGAGAATAGCAAAAAAGCGTCCGAAAAGGGCATGTCTGGAGGGCAAGGCGCTCCAAAGACTGAGCGCGAGCGCTTCATTCAAAAAGAAATGAAGATTTCTGTCGAAGAAGGCTTAAAGGTTGTCAACCGAAAGGTGCTAAGCCTAAGAGAGAGGGCTTCATATCACAGCCCTGAAGAAAAGAAGGAGTTCTATGATTCTGTTCTTTCTGATAAAGGGCTTGACGGGCATTTTCTTGAATCAAAAGAGATGACCAGAGAAGATCTTGATGAGCTTGGTCAAAACATGGCCTCGGGTAATCAGATGGTCGGCGACCCTGATCCAAAGCCTAAAGCCCAGAAATCTGGACGCATTCAAAAACTTGACAGTAAGTTTTTTGAAAATGCGAAAAAAGTCTTTGATGAATATACGGTCAAAGAGTTTGATCGAATCTGTGACGAGTTCGATGAAAAGCCTCTTCAAGCTACAAGGCAGCAACACCTTGATGAGCTTGATTCATCGCTTGATGAAATTGTTGAAGACTACCTCGAAGAGAGCATGAATGATCCTGACCAGTCGCCTGACAGTGAGGCTGACAAAAAGGATGCTGATAACGCCAACGAGGGTCAGCAAGCTGATCAGAATGGTGAGGGCCAAGGCCAGGAGCAGGGACAGGAGGAAGGTCAAGACCAGGACAGCGACAACGACGCTGAGCCTGGCAGCGAACAAGGCGAGGGCCAAGGCCAAGAGCAAGGGCAAGAGGAAGGTCAAGAACAGGGTCAAGGTCAAGGTCAAGGTCAAGGTCAAGGTCAAGAGCAGGACAACGACGCTGAGCCTGGTAGCCAGCAAGGCGAGGGTCAAGGCCAAGGCCAAGAGCAGGGGAAAGAGGAAGGTCAAGAGCAGGGCCAAGGCCAAGGCGAAGGCCAAAAACAGGGGCAGAGCGGCGATCAGCAAAATGATCAGAACCAGGATTCTAGTAATGAGTTAGATCAGGGTGATCAGCCTGACAGTGGCAATGAGGAACCGGCTGATGCCGGGGACGCAATGCGAAATGCCGCAAACAACCTGAAAAACTTTGCTAACGATCTCAATAATCAGCTGAATCCTCAGGGAAATAGCGCTGATGCTGGAGATTTTGACAAAGAAATGCAGGAGGCTTTCAAAGAGCTGTCCGAGGAAATTGGTGCTAACCCTCTTGATGATGATGTGAACATTCGTTGCGATAACGTTGAAAACAATCCGTTCAAGGACGAGACGCCAGCTGAAACAGAAGAGCGCATTAAGCAGTCTCTTCAGCGGGCTGTGATTGAAGATAAGCGTCACGGGAGTTCGACGATTGGCAAATTCCCTGGATGGCTAACCACTGAGATTGACGGGATCTTGCATCCTCCGCTGACTTTTGCTCAGAGGATTCGTCGCTTTGTGGGGAATTATGGGCCCCAAAACTATCGGTCGTATAAGATTCCGAATAGACGCAACACGTTCATGGAAGGCCATATGTTCCGTCCCGGCTCCAGGAAGAACACCAGCATCTGCTACATCATCATGGACACCTCTGGGTCGATGTTTAATGGCAACGATATTCGAAGCCTCAAGAATGCCATGGGTCTGGTAGAACGTTTGGCCAAAGAGCGTCAGATGGAGGTCAAGATTTACCAGGTTGACACCCATACCTATAAAACCATCAACACTAGAGAAGCCTTGGACATGATTTCGAAGGGCAAGTTTGAGGTAACTGGTGGCGGCGGTTCCGTCTTCAATGAAGCGTTTGAAGATATCTGGCGAGAAATGATGGTAGAGAATGGTAACAGGGGTAACCCGATCATCATGTTCACAGACGGCATGATCGTCGTTCCAGAGGAGCCTCCACGAGGCCTCAAGCAGCAGGTGATGTGGGTGACTAGACCTGGTCAACATACTCCAACCACCAAGTGGGGAGAGCATATTACACTGGACATGTAGTCTTGCTTAGAGGGAAAGACAACTGCCGCTTAACGCGGCAGTTTTTTTTGCTTATCCAAGATCCCTTGGAGATAGACCTCAATATTGGTGAACTCTCGAACCCTCGATAGGTAGCGGATAGATGCTCTGGTCATTTCATATGGGGGCTCAGGAGCCATCCCAAGGATT
>AZIJ01009998.1_pt1 | contig 47127 bp, 47 predicted proteins | sample 359151 | NCBI WGS metagenome assembly AZIJ01 (sample SAMN02429718, study PRJNA222666) | marine sediment metagenome | biome: Sediment sample; isolation source: enrichment culture of sample MGS-ElMAX(UA) from oil contaminated site at the... | place: Egypt: El Max | collected 2013-01-23 | depth 9.22 m m | reverse complement strand
GATCTTTCTGCAGATCTTTGACGTTGTCGTAGTTGCTATAACGCGATGCTTGATATTCACGCAGCATCCAACCGATGTGCGAGTACCAAAAACCGCGCTTCGCTGAATAAGGGTCTTTGTCGTTATCGTCCACATGTTTGTGGTGTTCACGATGATCAGACGACCAGTGCAAAGCACTGTTTTGCACCGCTAAAGCACCACCTAAAGCGAAAAGGATTCGCAATGACCAGTGCGCATCGTATGTGCGATGCGCCCATAACCGGTGATAGCCAGCCGTGATCGAAATACCAGCGAACACGATGGTACCGATCAATCCAGCAATCAGCCCAGCCGAAAAACCGTGCGTTAAGCCATACCATGGCACACCAATTGCGGCGACTAAAAAAGTAATGGCAAAAACACTGAAGTTAAGCCAAATGATGGGAGGTTTTTCAGCAGTTGCTGAACCAGGATGTGACGACATATATGAACCAACTTAATTACTAAAAAGAAGAACTCGCGCATTCAGTGAACATGTGTTCGCTCAATTTACCTATGCTTTATATTCAGTGCAAGTAAATTCGGTCGAAAAACGTTGAATTGCGTGAACACGCGTTCACTGACATAATCTGTTCGACGACTAAAATTAACGAGAGTTCCATGCTATGGCCGGTGTTCGCGCAGCCCAAAAAGAAAAAACCCGTCGAGCCCTTATTCAAGCGGCGATGAATCAGCTCAGCGCTGAACACGGATATGCGAGTTTGAGTTTACGGGAAGTTGCGCGCGAGGCAGGTATTGCACCGACTTCGTTTTACCGTCACTTTCAAAACATGGAAGAGCTTGGGCTGACTTTGGTTGACGAAGGCGGCCTGACACTGCGGCAATTATTACGTCAATCACGCCAACAAATTGCCAAAGGTGGCTCGATTATCCGCGCGTCGGTGACGACGTTTATGGAGTTTGTGACCAACAACACCGCTATTTTTCGTCTGTTATTGCAGGAAAAATCCGGCAATTCACGTGATTTCCGCTTGGCAGTAACCCGCGAAGTCGAGCATTTCACCGCTGAGTTAGTCGATTATTTAGTTGATGAGCAACAATTCGACCGTGAATTAGCCGAGTTGCAAGCGGATGCGATTGTTCGCATTGTATTCAGTGCTGGAGCCGATGCACTTGATGCTGACGCCAAAGAGCGCCAGCGCTTAACCGAGCAAACGATTGCGCAATTGCGCGTGGTTGCGCGCGGTGCTGAGGCTACGCGGCAAGTGGCCAAAACCAGAGAATCAGCGGCACTGTAGCAACGCACAACACAATGGTTAACGGTAAACCGAGTTTCCAGTAATCACCAAACGCATACCCCCCCGGCCCCATCACCAAAATATTTGATTGATGACCAATTGGCGTAATAAATGGTAACGCCGCACCAATCGCAACTACCATCAAAAACGGGTCAACGGAAACGTCGAGGCCGGTTGCCATATTTAAGGCGATGGGCGCCATTAATACCGCCGCAGCCGCATTATTGATGATGTTAGATAACGCGAGCGTGACCACCAATAAAATTGTCAGCGCCACGGCTGCCGGAGCATCACTACTCACCATAAGTGCCCAATCTGCCAACGTATGCGCCGCACCGCTGCGTTCAAGCGCACCACCTAACGGAATGGTCGCCCCGAGCAACACCACGATCGGCCAATCGACGTTTTCATACAACTCGCGCAGCGGAATGATATTCGCAAGTACCATTGCGCCAGCAGCGGCAGTGAACGCAACTGGCACGGAGAGAACTCCCAGCGCACTGAGCATAATTGCGGTAGCGAATATCGCCAGTGGTGTGAATAGTTTTTTACCGGCACCAATACGCATACTGCGCTGTGCCAACGGGAAACAACCAAAACGACGAAACACATCGGTGAGAATTTCAGCGTCGCCTTGCAACAATAAAACATCGCCTGGTTTGAAGCGTATATTTGCCAGATTTGGCTTAACCGGCTGCCCTTGACGCGCAACGGCTAACACGTTCACGCCAAACCGATGACGCAGGCGTAAATCAGCGGCAGAACGCCCCACCAGGCGTGAATCCGGACCCACAACGCCCTCAACGACCTGTACTTCATCGGAAATCAAAAATCGATCCGCAAGTTCTTCTTCTGCATTTAATTCAAAGCCCGTCGCGTCGATAATCTGCTGCAATGTATCGGTATCAGCTTCTACAATCAGCACGTCTTCGGCTTTAATACGGTAATAGCGCGGCGGCGCAGTCATCACCGTTTTATCTTGTTTGATAGCCACGACCGCAAAGTTTTCTTTTATGCGGCTTTCCAGCTCGTACAGCGTTTGACCAACATAGCTTGCACTCTGAGGTACCCACAGTTCTGTCATGTATGAGCTCATATCGTAAGGCGAATTAGCACTATCACGGCTATTTGTCTTCGGTACTAACCATTTGCTAGTCAGCCACATGAAACCTAAACCGATAACTGTGAGTGAAACGCCAACAGCAGTAAAATCAAATATACCGAAGCTTGCACCAATCGATTCACGGCGAATATCCGCCACAATAATGTTGGATGGCGTACCAATCATGGTCACCGTACCGCCCAACAATGAACCGAATGCCATTGGCATCAATACCTTTGAAGCATGACCTAACCCGCTTCGCGATAACTGCAGCGCAACTGGAATCATGATGGCCATGGTACCGGTATTACTGATGAACGCAGAGCAAAATGCGGTAATGCTGGTGAGCGCAAGCATTTGAATCCAGGCTGTATCACCCACTCGCTTCATTAAAGAAGCTAATGCATCGACCACGCCCGATCGCCACATTGCATGACTAATGACCAATACTGCAGCCACGGTGATAACAGCCGCATTACCGAACCCTGCAAACACTTCATTGGTTGGCACCAACCCTAGGGCGGCCGCCACTAATAGGGCAAACATTGCCACCAGGTCATAGCGCCAGCGGTCCCAGACAAACAGAACCAGGGCACCAATAATAATTGCGCCGATAAGTAATTGGTCAACCATGTACTTTCCAAAACCTTAAAATGTTGTTAACAGATTGGCGTTATTTCGTGGGAAGTCAATAATTTTGCTGGTAAGATTGCTAAATAATTATGAATAATCAGTGAACAACAAAGCAACGAGGAGTACATCATGCTGCGCAGCATTAGTCTTGTATTAGTCGCTGCGGTAATGTCATTTTCTACCTATGCACGAGATATTACGTTAGAAGAAACCATTACCGTTAAATCAATAAACAGTGCGGCTCTTGCCGCTGATGGACAATTAGCGGCCTTCACTCGAGTGGTACCACGCCAACCATACGTTGATGACGACGGCAGTTCTTACATTGAACTTTATACCGTGCGCGGTAACTCTGTGAGCGTGCCCTTTATTACCGGTAAAGAAAGTCTTGGTGCGGTTAGCTTCAATGGGCAAACAATTTACTTCTTAGCGAAACGCGACGGTGTGAAGCATACGAGCCTTTATAAAATGGCAACCACAGGTGGCGAAGCGCAGCTTGCACTTAGTCATGATGCCGCCATCAATAGCTACGCGATCAGCGCTGATGGGCGCTACATCGCATTTCGTGCTCGCAGTAAAGCTGACGACACGAAAGCGAAGCTCGCCAAAAAAGGTTTCAAAGCTGAAGTTTATGAAGAAGAGCATGAGTTCACGCATTTGTGGCTTTATGACACGCAAACCGAAAATGCCAAGCCAGTACAGCTGACAAACTCACAGCAAGTCCTGTCTGTTGCGTTTCGTCCGGGTCATGAACAATTGTTAGTTCGTGTCGCACCAACTGCCTTAGTTGATGACAATTATATGAGTAGCCAATATCAGCTACTTGATTTTTCAGGTAAGCAAGTCAGTGCATTTGAGTCGGTTGGGAAACTCGGCAAAGCAGAATTTTCGCCTGACGGTCGCTACTTAGCGGTGATTGGTGCGGCTGATTATAATGATCCAGCTGATGGCCGTTTATACGTATACGACACCAGCAAGCAGAATGAACGCAAAGAGGTCCTGCCGGATTATCAAGGGCATGTGCAAGACATCGCTTGGCGTCGAAACGACGAATTGGTTTGGTTAGGCCACCGCGGCACGCAAAGTGAAGTGCAAGCGCTGACCATGCAATGGCTCGAGACACGTATTTTAATGGAACCCAGCAAGCTTGTTGCGGTTGATATTGAGGTTACGCCGGGTCACGAAGATGTTCTTGTTCGAGCGCATAGCGCCGCACACCCAACTGAATTGTTCCGCATTAGTGGTCAACGTATTGAACGCCTCACCGACTCCAACCCTTGGTTAGCCGACATCACCATGCCGCGCCAAGAAACAGTAAGTTACAAGGCGCGTGACGGCTTAGATCTTGAAGGTATTGTTGTGTACCCAACCGATTATCAAGAAGGTCAGCGTTATCCACTGATCATGGTTGTGCATGGTGGCCCGGAAGCGCACTACAGTAATGGTTGGCTGGATCGTTACGGTAGCCCAGTAAAATACGCCGCGCAGCAAGGCTATGCGTTATTTTTCCCGAACTATCGAGGCAGTACCGGACGCGGTGTTGAATTCTCGAAGCTTGGTCAAAATGATTATGCTGGCAAAGAGTTTGACGACTTAGTTGACGGTAAAGATCACTTAGTCAAAATGGGCTTAGTTGATGCGAAGAAAGTGGGGATTACCGGCGGCTCGTACGGTGGCTTTGCGTCGGCATGGGGTGCAACGGCACTTACCGAACATTTTGCCGCCAGCGTGATGTTCGTTGGTATCAGCGATAACATTTCTAAGTTTGGTACGACCGATATCGCCAAAGAAATGCATGCCGTTCACGCGCGCAGTTACCCATGGGAAAAATGGCAGTGGTACTTAGAGCGCAGCCCGATTTATCACGCTGAAAAAGCACGTACGCCTATCTTGATTATGCACGGTAAAGAAGACACCCGTGTACATCCAAGCCAGTCGATGGAGCTTTATCGTTACTTGAAAACTCACGGAAATGTTCCGGTACGCTTAGTCCTATACCCCGGCGAAGGTCACGGTAACCGCCGTGTTGCGGCGCAACTGGACTATGCTATGCGTTTAATGCGTTGGATGCAGCACTTCTTGGTTGAAGGTAATAAAGAAGCGCCAGCACATGAACTGCCACATGCTGAAAAACTGAAGTAGGGGTATTCATGGCAGGTCTTAAGCGACTATTTAACAAAGGGTGGTGGGTTATCCCCCACCCTTTTCAGCCAGAAGACCTGCGCTACTGGCGAGTGAAGTTAATGCAGAATATTCAATTTATTCTGCAACTTTATACCGGCATATTCTTTTTTCTGAATATTTTTCTGTTTGACTATCTGCTGATGGCCGCCGCCGATGCAATACTTTTCGGCGGTATCTTGGCGTTACAAATTGATCTTCGCAAGCACCTGAATATTGAGCGCAGCGCTCGTCTGCTAATTGGCATTATTGTCATCTTTCTCGGAATGTATTTCGCTTTAGCGCACGGTCGCAACTATTCATTTATTTGGTTTAGCATGGTGCCCTTGCTTGCGTTTTTCTTACTTGGTTTACGTTTAGGGCTTTATGTCAGCGGAGGCTTCCTTGCCGCTTTAGTGGCGTTTATCATCTGGTTTTCTCCACAGTGGCCAAGTTACGCAATTAATCTACCAGCCGTGTTTAATATTGCGCTGGCGTTAGTCGCAGTGCTCACCATCTCGCGCCATTATGAAAAGTCACGCGAAGAAGCTTTTAATTTTCTAGCAAAGCGCAATCGTGAGCTTGAAGTGCTCGCAAGAACCGACACGCTGACACAATTGAAAAACCGCTCGCACTTAGATGACGTGCTCGAACAAGAGCTAGAGCGTGCGCATCGTTATCAGCATGAGCTTGCTGTACTGATTCTTGATACCGATCATTTCAAAACACTTAACGACAACTATGGACACCTTGTTGGCGATCAAGTACTTAAAGAGCTCAGCCAAGTTTTATCTGCTCAGATCAGAGCCAGCGATATCCTCGGGCGCTGGGGTGGTGAAGAGTTTTTAGTTATTGCGCCAAATACCGATGAAGAAGGTGCTGTTGAATTAGCGGAAAAAATCCGTATTGCGGTAGCTGAGCATCGTTTCACCGAACAAAAGCTTCACTTAACCGTCAGTATTGGTTGTACCGATTGTCTCGATGAAGACACCATCATTTCGATTGTTCAGCGTGCCGATAACGGGCTTTATCAGGCAAAGCATGACGGACGCAATTGTACTCGCTTAGGTAAAGCGGCTCGAGCCGCAGTGCATTAGCCTCAATTGTTTAGAACAAACAATAAAAAAGGCAGCGTCAGCTGCCTCTTTTATTTATGCGAAAGCTTATTGCTACAACTGAGGGCCTGCAGCAACGAGAGCTTTACCTTCTGCGTTGTCAGTGAACTTTTCAAAGTTCGCAACAAAACGCTGCGCCAAGTCTTTAGCTTTCACATCCCAGTCTCCCTTATCTTCATAGGTGTTACGCGGGTCAAGGATGTGCTGCTCTTGAACGCCTTCAAGTGCTGTTGGCATTGCTAGATTAAAGTATGGCAACTGTACAAATTCCGCATCTTCAATGCTGCCGTCTAGAATCGAATCAATGATAGCGCGCGTCGCTTGAATTGAAATACGTTTGCCAGTGCCGTTCCAACCGGTATTCACCAAGTAGGCTTCCGCACCAGATGCTTCCATACGCTTCACCAATACTTCTGCGTACTGCGTTGGATGCAACGTTAAGAATGCCGCGCCGAAACAGCTTGAGAAGGTTGGCGTTGGCTCAGTAATACCGCGCTCTGTACCAGCCAATTTCGCGGTAAAGCCGGACAAGAAATAGTATTCAGTTTGCTCTTTAGTCAGCTTAGAAACAGGTGGTAATACACCAAACGCATCCGCTGTTAGAAAAATAACTTTTTGCGCATGACCCGCTTTCGACACTGGCTTCACGATGTTATCGATGTGATAAATCGGGTACGACACACGGGTATTTTCAGTTTTTGAATTGTCATCAAAATCAACGCTACCGTCTTCGCGAACGGTCACGTTTTCTAACAAGGCGTCACGGCGAATTGCGTTGTAGATATCTGGCTCGGCCTCAGCTGACAAGTTGATAGTTTTCGCATAACAACCGCCCTCGAAGTTAAAGACGCCATCGTCGTCCCAACCATGTTCGTCATCGCCGATAAGCTGACGCTTTGGATCGGTTGATAAGGTTGTTTTACCGGTACCCGACAGGCCGAAGAAAATAGCAACGTCGCCGTCTTCGCCAACGTTCGCAGAACAGTGCATTGAAGCAATACCCTGAAGCGGCAGGTAATAGTTCATGATTGAGAACATACCTTTCTTCATTTCACCGCCGTACCAAGTACCGCCGATTAACTGAATACGCTCAGTTAAGTTAAAAGCAACGAAGTTTTCAGAATTCAGGCCATGCTCTTGCCATTTGTGGTTAATGCATTTCGCACCATTCATGACCACAAAATCAGGGGTAAACGTTTCTAGCTCTTCCGCTGATGGACGAATAAACATGTTCTTCACAAAATGAGCTTGCCATGCCACTTCGGTAATAAAGCGAACGGCCAAACGCGTATCTTCGTTTGCGCCACAATAGGTATCAACAACAAACAAACGCTTGCCAGATAGTTGACCCGTTACTGTCTCTTTTAGATCAGCCCAAATTTCAGGGGTAATTGCTTTGTTATCGTTCTTGCCTTGATCCGCCCACCACAATGTATCTTTGGTAGTGTCATCACGTACAATGTATTTGTCCTTTGGCGAGCGACCAGTGAAAATACCAGTATCGACAGCAACAGCGCCAAGATCGGTGACAACACCTTTCTCGAAACCTTGAAGATCGGTGCGAGTTTCTTCTTCGAACAACTGCTCGTAAGAAGGGTTATGGACAATTTCAGTGACGTCTGTGATGCCGTAATGGCCTAAATCCAGATCAGTCATGTGACGGACTCCTGCGGGTCTGGTTTGAGCAAAAATTTGAAAAGTAAACTTGGGGCGCGATTCTAACCTCAAACACGCAAAAATGATAGTCTTTGTCGCCATTTTAAGGCTAGAATGGCGCCTTTTACCGCAAAAGTTATGGTTAAAATATGCGCGATAGTTTTCACACACGGATAGGCTTCGTTCTCGCTGCAGCAGGCTCTGCTATTGGTCTTGGCAATATTTGGGGCTTCCCCAGCCAAGTTGCAAATCACGGCGGCGCTGCATTTCTACTCGTCTATCTACTGGTTGTTGTGATACTTGCGGTACCGGCGTTATATACCGAGTTAAGCCTAGGCCATGCCGCGCAAGCGAACCCTGTAAAAGCACTCAGCACATTGAGTACCACGGCACGCCCTATCACCGCAATCAGCGGTAAAACAATGGGTTATTTGAACGTTATCGGCGCGATTTTAATGCTGAGTTTCTACCATTTAGTCGCCGCTTGGATGCTTGCCGAAGGTTTCACCTTTTTACTCACTGCTCTGCAATTAACCGAGTTAACGCCGTTTTTTGCTGATGCTTCGATGCTGCGCGATATCATTTTGCTCTTAGTTTTTGTCGCACTTACCTTTGGTATCGTCATCAATGGCGTCCAGCAAGGTATTGAACGTTGGTCACGCCGCCTCATGCCGTTACTGGTGTTGCTATTAATTGGCTTGATTGGTTTCATGAGCACCTTACCTGGCTCAGCCGATGGCTTCAGAGCTTATTTAATTCCCGATTTTGCAGCGATGTGGAATGCCGACCTGTTAGTGTCTGCCATGGGTCAGGCGTTTTTTAGCTTGTCCATCGGCTTGGGCGGCATGATGATTTATGGGAGTTACTTGCAAAAAGGCACCCGTATTGGCCGTCTGACTTGGAGTGTCGCTGCGCTCGATACATTAGTCGCGTTCTTGGCTGGTCTATTAATAATCCCTGCACTCTACGTGGCTATGGCACAAGGCTTAAGCGTCACCGAGGGCGAGCAGCTGATCGGCGAAGGTCGGCTGATCTTTCAAGTGCTTCCTGATTTGTTCACGCAATTAGGCTATGCCGGCGCTTGGTTAGGATTCGGCTTTTTTGCGCTGTTGAGCATTGCGGCACTCACTTCAACGATTGCGACCGCCGAAGTCCCCATTGCGTATGCGATAGAAACGCATCCGCTGAATCGTCGCCAAGCCGCGCGTATTATTGCAGCGATTATTGCGCTAATTGGCTGTGCTTTGGTGATTTGGTTTGAACCGCTCTTTAATTGGGTGGTGACCTATGTCACACAATTCCAATTACCGTTATCGGGGCTGTTTTACTTTATTGTATTGGGATGGTTTTGGCAGCGTAGCAACCGAGTTCGCGAGTTAGCGGCAACGTCATGGCGCTACCGCTTATTGTTCTGGCATTTACGTTTTATCTGCCCACTGTTATTGGCTTGGGTATTTGTCGATGTCGCGCTGTAAGCAAGCACTTACTTGCGCGCTTTGATCTTATTTTCTAAAGCCTCGGCTACACGCGCGTCAGTAAACTGGCGCACATCACCGTGGTGAATTGCCACTTCTTTAACCAGCGTGGATGAAATAAATGAATTTTCTTCAGCCGGTGTTAAAAACACACTTTCTAAGCCTGGAAACAAGCGTCGATTCATATTTGCCAGCTGAAACTCATATTCGAAATCCGACACCGCACGTAAACCGCGAATCAGTACTGTCGCGCCCTGCTCTTTGGCAAAATCCACCAATAAACCACTAAAGCCAACCACGGTAACATTCGGTAACTCGGCTGTCACTTGACGCACAAGCTCAACGCGCTCTTCAAGCGTAAACATTGGCTTTTTGCTGGGACTATTCGCAACACCGACAATAATTTCACTAAACAAGTTTGCGGCTCGTTCAATTAAGTCAGCATGACCATTCGTAATCGGATCAAAGGTCCCAGGATAAATGGCGCGTTTATGCATGAAATTTCTCCAGCTGATGAAATGAGGATGCGCAGCCCCCTGCTGATCAGGTAAACTATGCTTATCGTAACAGCTTAAGTAAACAGACTTAAGTTCACCCGTCAGGTCTAAAGCACGGAGAATTACATGAAGCAAGATTTTTATCAACAGCTTGAAACGCAACTCGAAGAGCTGAAAAACGAAGGTTTATACAAAAACGAACGCATTATTCTTGGCGACCAAGACGCTGAAATTGAAGTGGGTGACGGCGAGTCCGTATTAAACTTTTGTGCGAATAACTACCTCGGTTTAGCCAACAATGCTGAGCTGATTAAAGCTGCGAAGCAAGGCTTGGATGAACATGGTTTTGGTACGGCATCGGTCCGTTTCATTTGTGGTACACAAGATATTCATAAAACTCTAGAAGCGAAACTGAGTAACTTTTTAGGTACTGAAGATACCATTTTGTACTCGTCATGTTTTGATGCCAACGGTGGCCTTTTTGAAACATTAATGGGCCCTGAAGACGCGATTATCAGTGACGAGCTTAACCATGCCTCGATTATCGATGGCATTCGCTTAAGCAAAGCCAAGCGTTATCGTTACAAAAATAACGACATGGCAGACTTAGAAGCGCAACTCAAACAAGCGAAAGCCGACGGCGCACGTAATATTTTGGTGGCGACCGACGGTGTGTTCTCAATGGATGGTGTGATTGCGAACTTAAACGGCATTTGCGATTTAGCAGACGAATACGGCGCTTTGGTGATGATGGATGATTGTCACGCGACTGGTTTCTTGGGCGAAAACGGTAAAGGTACACACGAGTACTGCAACGTATTAGGTCGCGTCGATATCATTACCGGTACTTTAGGTAAGGCACTAGGTGGCGCATCAGGCGGTTATACCTCTGGTAAAAAACCAGTGATTGATTGGTTACGTCAGCGTTCACGCCCATACCTATTCTCAAACTCAGTTGCCCCAGCCATTGTACAAGCGTCGATTCGCGTACTTGAAATGTTGGAAAACGGCCATGATCTTCGTCAAAAACTTTGGGATAACGCTAACTACTTCCGCAGCGAAATGACCAAAGCTGGGTTCACTTTGAGTGGTGCTGACCACGCCATTATTCCAGTAATGATTGGTGATGCCCGCTTGGCTTCAGAAATGGCTGACCGTATGTTGAAAGAAGGCATTTATGTGGTTGGTTTCTCATTCCCAGTAGTGCCGCGTGGCAAAGCGCGTATCCGTACGCAAATGTCTGCAGCGCACACTCGTGAGCAACTCGATCGTGCCATTGACGCATTCACGCGCATTGGTAAAGATCTCGGCATTATTTAATCGTCTTTTTAAAAGGCTGAAGGGAACGATTTATGAAAGCATTGGCGAAATTGCACGCTGAACCTGGTATTTGGATGACCGACGTTGAGAAGCCGGAATACGGCTACAACGATTTGCTTATCCGCATTAAGAAAACCGCCATTTGTGGCACCGACGTACACATCTATAAGTGGGACGAATGGTCACAAAAAACGATTCCGGTACCGATGGTTGTCGGTCACGAATATGTTGGCGTGGTTGAGGCTATGGGTGAAGGTGTTCGCGGCTTCAACAAAGGTGACCGGGTTTCGGGCGAAGGCCATATCACGTGTGGTCACTGCCGCAACTGCCGTGCTGGACGCCGTCACTTGTGTCGCAACACCGTCGGTGTAGGTGTAAATCGCCCTGGCGCGTTTGCCGAGTACTTAGTGATTCCTGCCGAGAACGCATTCAAATTGCCGGATGATATTAGCGATGATTTAGCTGCAATTTTTGATCCGTTCGGTAATGCCGTACATACCGCACTTGCTTTCGATTTAGTCGGTGAAGACGTGTTAATAACTGGTGCTGGTCCAATTGGAATTATGGCCGCAGCCGTGGCTCGTCACGTTGGTGCGCGCCACGTTGTGATTACCGACGTGAACGAATACCGTCTCGACCTCGCCAAGAAAATGGGTGCTACCCGTGCGGTTGATGTGAGCAAAGAGAGTCTTAAAGACGTGATGAATGAGCTCGGCATGAAAGAAGGCTTTGATGTTGGTCTTGAAATGTCTGGCGTTCCTTCAGCGTTTGCGCAAATGCTTGAGACCATGAATCATGGCGGCAAGATCGCCATGCTTGGTATCCCGCCAACCAGCGTTGCTATTGATTGGAACCAAGTGATTTTCAAAGGGTTGGTGATCAAAGGTATTTATGGTCGCGAAATGTTTGAAACCTGGTACAAAATGGCCAGCTTGCTACAATCGGGGCTCGACCTCTCACCCATTTTGACGCACAGTATGCCAGTGGACGATTTCCAGAAAGGGTTTGATATCATGACGTCAGGTCAGTCTGGGAAAGTTGTTTTAGACTGGAGCTAAGGCACTCAATCAAGGATTAGAACATGGCAGATTTTAAACGTATTAACACGCTAACAGCGCATGAATTATGGAATTCCAAAACGGCGCGGTTTGTGGATATCCGCGATGAGCGCTCATATGCTGCAGCGCATATTCCTGGTTCGATGCGTTTAACTGACGCCAATGTTCAGCAGTTTCTTGACGATTTAGACGACCATGACCAGGTGGTGGTCGTCTGCTATCACGGCAACAGTAGCCAAGGCGCGGCACAATACCTCGCCCACCAAGGGGTCGAGTCGGTTAGTAGCCTAGATGGCGGCATGACGGCTTGGGCTCAAGCGTTTCCTGAGGCGGTGGAGCGTAGTTAGATGAAAAAATTACTGACCACGCGCAATGCCGACGAAATGGCTATGTTGTACGCCTACTTGCAACGCCATAACGTACCGGTAACGGTCAGTGAACATGGCGATGAATTGGAGCTTTGGTTAACGGTATCCAGTTATCACGCGCATGCGAAAGCTCTTATTCAAGCGTTCAAAGAAAATCCGCAAGAAGCGGTAGCGGAAGTGCTCCAAGATATTCAAGAGCACTCAAAAGTAGAGGCACCACCAAGCTTTTTTCAGCAGTTGCTGCAACAGGCCGGATGGTTTACTACCGGCTATGCCGCAGTGGTTATCTTAACCTTTATTGGTTTATTAACCCCGTTGGCCGAACCGATTCTTGGGGCGTTTCTATTTAATCCAGATAGTTACGAAGCCATGCCATGGACACAACCGTGGCGCTTTTTCACCCCAGCCTTATTGCACTTTAGTGTGTTGCATATTGTTTTTAACGTATTCTGGTGGTGGTATCTTGGCGGCCGCTTTGAGCGTTATTACGGCAGCAAATGGCTGATTCTAGCGTTCCTGTTTTGCGCCCTTGCCTCAAACACCTCGCAATTTATTGAAAGCGGCCCTTATTTTGGTGGTCTCTCGGGCGTGGTGTATGGCTTGTTTGGTATTGCCACGGTCGTTGGATGGAAGAATCCAAGACACCCGTTATTTTTGCCCAATAGCCTGATTATCTTCATGTTAGTGTGGCTAGTGATTGGCTACACCGGCCTATTGTGGGTGAACATTGCCAACACCGCGCACACCGCTGGCTTGATTGCTGGCCTGTTAGTCGGAGCCGGTATCCGTGCCTTGACTGTTTATGGGCAGAAGTGACGTTCATGGATGTTGCTGTGAAAACCGAATTTGATTTTCCAATTATTCGCCATCATCAAAAAGCTGATTGGCTGTTAGCAAACTCGGCGACATTGCCCGAAAGCGCTGCGCTTCAAGCTTGGCTACTTGACCCCAACTCGCTCACCGCAAAACTGAAGCAGCATTGCGCAAACTTTGAAGTGCGCGTGATAGGCCAGCAACCTGGCACCATTCGCAGCGACGAAGCACGGTGGCTCGGTGATGATGAACATGCTGCCATACGCGAAGTCTTACTTTGCTGTGATGGCAAGCCCTGGGTATTTGCTCGCAGTGTATTTCCGCAACGCGCACTAGATGAACAAGCATTACAACTCGGTCAGCTTGGCAATAACCCATTGGGTGCGCATTTATTTGCACAGCCCGACCTAGAACGTGGCGCCATCGAAGTTGCCAAGTTTTCCCCAGACTCACCGATTGGCCGGTTGAACCAACAGTTAGGTTATCCGGCGCAGCAACTTTGGGGACGCCGTAGTTGTTTTAAAGCTGCCGGACAAAAGGTTTTAGTTGCTGAGGTTTTCATTGGCGAGTCGATTCCCGCCAAGCTCGCAAATGAGGACATACAGTCATGATCAAAGCTGGTCAGTTTATTAGTGCATGCTGGCGTTTGATGCGCGCCGATCGCCCGATTGGTAGCCTGTTGCTCGGCTGGCCGACACTCGTTGCGCTACTAATTGCTGGTGACGGCAATCCACCGCTACGCACCGTAGTACTATTTATGTTAGGTGTGTTCGTGATGCGCTCCGCCGGTTGTGTGATCAACGATTACGCGGATCGCAATATAGACGGTCATGTGAATCGAACGAAATTACGTCCGCTTGCCACCGGCGAGCTTAAACCATGGCATGCACTTGCTCTATTTGGTCTGCTGATACTGATTGCATTTGTGATTGTTCTGCAATTTAACCAGGCCACTATTTTGATGAGTTTTGCCGCTGCCGGCGTCGCCACTTTATATCCGTTTTGCAAACGCTTTACCCAGTTACCTCAAGTGGTGTTGGGTATCGCTTTTAGCTTTGGGGTCTTAATGCCATTTACCGCGTTAGACCAAGGGCTGCCACTGATTGCTTGGATACTGTTTGTTGCCAATATCGCTTGGACTGTGGCATACGACACTGAGTACGCGATGGCTGACCGTGCTGATGATCTTAAAATTGGCGTGAAATCGACTGCGATTTTGTTTGGTGGGCACGACAAGTTTGCTATTGCTGTGCTGCAACTCATCACGCTGGCACTGCTTGGATGGCTGGGTTACTTATTGTTGTTTGGCTGGGTTTACTGGGCCGGCTTAGCCGTGATTGTCTTACTATTTATCTGGCAACACTACCTGATTTGGTATCGTGAGCCTGGGCGTTGCTTTCAAGCATTTTTGCACAACAACAACGTGGGTTGGGTATTAGCTCTCGCTGTTGCTGCGCATTATTGGTTTTAATAGGTTTAAGGCCGAGCGGATTAACGTTCAGCCTTCACCAACTGTTGCACTGATTGACGAATGGTTTGTAGAACCGCAGGTTCAAGCAACAAATCAACGGCGTCGCTGAGTTCGCCGACGCGCTGATCGGCCATCATTTCGCCGGAATCAATCACACTAAAGTAACCTTCAGATTTCAGCGTACCAATGAGTGTGCTGAGTACCTTTTTATCGAAGAACTCCGGCGCATTCACCCCATGAATCGAGCTCAACCGCTCAGCGAGCTGTACTGAATGTTGCTCCAAATCGCTGCGCGAAATAGGCTGTGCTTGCTGGAGTAATTCCAACACTATGGCATAGCGTTGCGCGGTTTCACTTGAACTGCGCGCCAACAGCACTAACTGTGAATACGCACGTGAGTCACGTTTGGCGACCGCATAAACCCCCTCGCCAGCTTCGGTTAACAACCCACACTGCACATATTGCTCAAGTAACGCATTAACCCAAAGTGTCATGTCCTCGGCGTTGTGGCTAATAAACAGTTCATTTTGCAACAACGGATGTAACTCGGTTAATAACTTGCCCGCAGCTTCAGCAGTAAAGCGTTTATGACCAAGCGCAAAGGCCGCTAATAATGCTGGAACAATCACCATATGCATAATATTGTTGCGATAATAAGTCATGGCGATGGCAGTGGAGCCATCGAGACGAATCAACTCGCCAATACCATCCGCTTCAACAATAAACTTGTCGTGCTTCTTCGCCAATTGCCACAGCTGTTCACCGTCTTCTTCTGGCACATAGGCATCTTTACTGTAGGGCACTTCACGCATAATGCGTGTGTACAGGTTGAGCTGGCTCACCAGCTCTTCGCGAGTCAGCGCATGGTGCTCCGAGCTCAGAATGGCTAGCGCACATAAGTTCACACTGTTAAACGCAGCGGCATTGTTTATTCTGCACATGATCTGGTCGGCAAGTAGGTTAACCGTCGGCGTCAGCCATTTCGGACGTTCCGGCTCTTCAGCCCCGGTCGTGATTGAATCACGCCAGTTCGGTTGCAGTTTTTCAAGCGCTTCGCCAAGATTAATCGGTTCGCCGAAGCTTACATAGCCTTGTCCGAAATTACGCAAATGCCGCAGACTGCTCAGCACCTGCCACATCGATTCCTTCTCTTTCGATTTACCTTTTAGTTCTTTGAGGTAGGTGCCGACTTCCATCACGTGCTCGTAGCCCAAGTAAACTGGTACCAGCGACATCGGACGTTGTTGACCGCGGAGCATACCTTGTACCGTCATTGCGATCATACCGGTTTTCGGTGGTAACAAACGACCGGTACGACTACGCCCGCCCTCGGTAAAGTACTCTACCGGGTAACCTTTTTGGAATAATCGGTTTAAATATTCACGAAAAACCGTCGAATAAAGCTTGTTGCCACGGAAACTGCGACGGATGAAAAACGCGCCGCCCCGGCGGAACAGCGGCCCGGCTGGAAAAAAGTCGAGATTAACACCAGCCGCAATATGCGGTGGGACTAAACCTTCTTTATAAATCACGTAGCTTAATAACAAGTAGTCCATATGCGAGCGATGACACGGAACATAAACAATTTCGTGCCCCGCTTCGGCAAGCTCGCGAATACGCTCACCACCTTCAATGTGAATCCCGTTATAAATTCGGCTCCAACACCAGGTCATAAATCGATCGAGCAAGCGGACTAAGGTGTCACTGTAACTTGCGGCAATTTCATGAAGATACTTTTCTGCAGTTTTACGTGCTTGCGGAACAGAGATTTTTTTACTGCGGGCTTCATCTGCAATGGCTTGCTGTAGCGCAGGTGTATCCAATAAATCTTGAATAACCACCGCACGCTCAGTCATTTTCGGTCCGGCTACAGCATGGCGTAAGCGCACAAAATGAACACGCGCGACGCGCGCCAGTTTATGCGCTAAGCGTTGCGTAGACCCGTGCTGTTCTGCCATGTCACGTAACTGCACTGGTGAACTCGCGCGAATTAAAATATGACGACCCGAAAACATCGTCAGCCAAAATTTACGCCAGTGACCCGGGTTATCAATATCGGCGACCATGGTATGACCTTGGCGCGCTTCTTGGCCAGGTTTGCGCCCCCAAAATAACCCGATTGGAACCACTTTCACGTTCAGTTGCTGATCTTGCTGATGGGCTGCAATTAGCTTTTCAAAATCCTCAATCGCTTTTTCGGCCGAACCATGGTCGGTTTGATCCAAAAACATCACCCGAGCCAACTGCTGACCATTAATCAGCAAGTCTTCGGTTGGATCAGGTAAGCCTGCCTGCTTCAACGCACGCTGTGCCACCAACATGTCGGTGTTCGACGTTGAGCGCATGACATATACCACATTATTGTCGCCAACAATCTGCGCTGTCGCGTCATCAAGAATTGTTTCAAAGCGCGTTAACCAGCGTACTGGCCAATACATTATGCCGCGCCAAAAGCCTTTCAGACTCATGCAATATCCCCACAAAATACAAACGTATAAAGCATACCACTGTTGCTTGAATTTGTCTGAATGAAAAAATTTTGCACAAAAAAGTTGCGAAACCAAAACACCTGTATATACTCACAGTATCACTGTATAGATAAACAGGTATTCACATGCGACCATTAACGCCACGACAGCAGCAGATTCTGAGTCTCATCAAAGACAATATTGATGCGACAGGAATGCCACCAACACGCGCTGAAATTGCGCAGCGCCTTGGCTTCAAATCAGCGAATGCTGCTGAAGAACATCTGAAAGCGCTTGCGAAGAAAGGTGTGATTGAAATGATGCCGGGTATGTCGCGCGGCATTCGTCTCATCGGTGTCGAGGACGAAGATGTACCTGAAGGGCTGCCTCTTATAGGTCAGGTCGCTGCTGGCGAACCCATTTTGGCGCAAGAGCACATTGAGAGCCACTATCAGGTTGACCAAAACCTGTTCAAACCGCACGCCGACTTCTTACTGCGCGTTAACGGTATGAGCATGAAAGATATCGGTATTTTGGACGGCGATTTGCTTGCTGTTCACAAAACACATGAAGCACGCAACGGACAGATTGTTGTGGCTCGCGTTGAAGATGACGTCACTGTGAAACGCTTTGAGCGTCGCGGCAACATGATTCTGTTGCACCCAGAGAATGACGAGTTTTCACCTATTCAAGTCGATCTCACTCACCAGTACTTCACCATAGAAGGGTTAGCTGTTGGTGTGATCCGTAACGGAGCATGGTTATGAGAAATCAATTTGGCAATCAATTTAATGAATCAGCATTCGATATTTGGTCGGGTGCACCAGAGCTTTCTGCCAGTCAAACTGATTTGGAAAGTGTGTTACCGCGTTTGCATGCTTTATCGCTACGCACTCATCAATGGGTGACCGTTATCGGCGCACGCCGTGAAGTGATTGAGCAACTCGTGGCAGCAGGTATTAGCCGAACTCGGATTCGCTGGGTTCACGGTCGCAATCAAGATGAACGTGAATGGGCAACTGAACAGGCGTTACTAGCGGGTACCAGCAGCTTGGTATTGAGCTGGTTAGGTGAAATGTCACCACGCATGCAACAGCGTCTAAAAATGGCTAGTAAAGTCAGCCATACACACAGTTTTGTGTTTAACGATTTACCTTCACTTCCCCCACTCCACTAATCCTGCTTGTGAAGGTTGTCAGTTGAGGGCTGCAGTGCAGCCCTTTTTTTATACTTGAATGTAAAAATTATTCGAAATGGCGGTTTCTTTTTCACCAGAAAATGGTATTTTGAATGTGCATTAACTGCTAACACAATAAACAATAATAAACTTTGATACATAACAACAAAGGGTTAGTGGGGAAAGCGATTTTCTTTTGAAATGCTGTTCCTTTTTCTACTCACCTCGTTGTTCTTCAGGCTCGCACTTCGGTGTATTCGTGGGAAAACCACGTCGGAAGAATGAGAGGAGATGTCGCGTGAGTACTAGACTCATCACTGCGCTACTAGCGAGTATTCCACTTGCTGCTAGTGCGCAATCGCAGTTGAATCTGACTCAAGGTGTTACCGAGATCAGTCAACGCGTGTACGACCTACACATGACAATTTTTTATATTTGCTGTGTGATAGGTGTCATTGTTTTCGGTGCTATGTTTGTTTCGATGATTTTGCACCGCAAATCGAAAGGCCACAAACCTGCTACGTTTCATGAGAACGTTAAAGTAGAAATTCTGTGGACCGTTATTCCATTTTTGATTCTGGTCGGTATGGCCATTCCAGCTACCAAGACACTGTTTGCGATGGAAGACGCGTCTGAAGCTGAGGTGACTGTTCTCGTAACCGGCTCACAGTGGAAATGGCACTACAAATATTTCGACCGTGATGTTGAATATTTTAGTTTACTTGCAACCCGCCAAGATCAAATCAACAACCGTCTAGAGAAAGGCGAAAACTATCTGTTGGAAGTTGACCGTCCATTGGTTCTACCAACCGATACAAAAGTTCGCTTCTTAGTCACTTCAGACGACGTTATCCACTCCTGGTGGGTTCCTGATTTTGCGGTGAAGAAAGACGCGAACCCAGGCTTTATCAACGAGGCTTGGACGAAAATCGACGAACCCGGCATCTATCGCGGCCAGTGTGCTGAACTGTGTGGTAAAGACCATGGCTTTATGCCAGTTGTCGTTATCGCCAAAGAGCCTGCTGAATTCGAGGCTTGGATCAGCGAACAAGAAGCCATCGCTAAAGCCGCCAAAGAAGAAGAGCAACGTTTACTTTCAATGTCGATGAGCAAAGACGAGCTTATGGAATTGGGTGAGCGCGTCTATCTTGGTAGCTGCGCGGCATGTCACCAGCCTAACGGTGAAGGCATTCCTGGCGTATTCCCGAGCTTGAAAGGCACTGCGATGGTGATGAACGACAAACCTGGTCACATCAACATCGTCGTTAATGGTAAAGCTGGCACAGCCATGCAGGCCTTTGGTAATCAGTTAAGCTTGCGTGAACTTGCGGCCGTTATCACCTATGAGCGTAATGCTTGGGGTAATAATACTGGCGACCTGATTCAGGCCGCTGACGTTAATGAATATTTGAATAAGTAAGGGAGACCCGATATGAGCACAGTTGCTGGCGAGATGGATCATCACGATCATCACCATCACGCGCCATCGGGTATTACCCGTTGGTTATTCACAACGAACCACAAAGACATTGGTTCAATGTACTTATGGTTCAGTTTTATTATGTTTTTGGTTGGCGGTTCCATGGCGATGGTCATTCGCGCCGAGCTCTTCCAACCTGGTTTACAACTTGTCGACCCGCACTTCTTTAACCAGATGACGACTGTACATGGTCTGATTATGGTGTTCGGTGCGGTTATGCCTGCATTTACTGGCCTTGCAAACTGGATGGTACCAATGATGATTGGTGCGCCAGATATGGCATTGCCGCGTATGAACAACTGGAGTTTTTGGATTCTTCCATTCGCGTTTGCAATCCTCTTAGCTTCATTGTTTATGGAAGGCGGTGGCCCAGCATTCGGCTGGACGTTCTACGCGCCACTTTCAACCACCTACAGTAGCGATTCCACGGCGTTATTCGTGTTCTCAGTACACATCATGGGTATTTCGTCGATTATGGGCGCAATTAACGTGATCGTGACCATTATGAACATGCGTGCGCCGGGTATGACCTATATGAAGATGCCGTTGTTTGTGTGGACATGGTTCATTACTGCATTCTTATTGATTGCGGTCATGCCAGTACTTGCTGGTGCGGTGACCATGGTGTTAACAGATAAGTACTTCAGTACTAGCTTCTTCGATGCAGCTGGTGGTGGCGATCCAGTGTTGTTCCAGCATATTTTCTGGTTCTTCGGTCACCCTGAAGTGTACATCATGATTTTGCCGTCATTCGGTATTGTCTCGGCGATTATCCCTGCATTTTCTCGTAAGAAACTATTTGGTTACTCGTCGATGGTCTACGCAACCGCAGCAATTGCGGGCTTGAGCTTCCTCGTTTGGGCACACCATATGTTTACAACGGGTATGCCGGTAGCCGCGGAAATCTTCTTCATGTACGCCACCATGCTTATCTCGGTGCCAACCGGTGTGAAAGTGTTTAACTGGGTTGCGACCATGTGGCGTGGGTCTATCAGCTTTGAAACCCCAATGCTGTTCGCGTTAGCATTTGTGATCTTGTTTACCATCGGTGGATTCTCTGGCTTGATGCTTGCGATTACGCCAGTAGACTTCCAGTATCACGATACCTATTTCGTAGTGGCTCACTTCCACTACGTATTGGTGAGCGGAGCCATCTTCTCGATTATGGCAGCAGCATATTACTGGTTACCGAAGTGGACTGGTCACATGTACGACGAAACGTTAGCGAAGTGGCATTTCTGGTGCTCGCTAATTTCCGTGAACGTGCTGTTCTTCCCAATGCACTTCGCAGGTCTTGCTGGTATGCCACGCCGTATTCCAGACTACTCGCTACAGTTCGCTGATATTAACCAAATCGTTAGTATTGGTGGCTTTGCATTTGGTTTATCGCAGCTGATTTTCCTAGCTGTGGTCATCAAATGTGTTCGCGGTGGTGAGAAAGCACCTGCCAAACCATGGGATGGAGCAGAAGGTCTCGAGTGGACAGTACCGTCACCGGCGCCATACCACACCTTTGAAACACCACCTGAGGTGAAGTAGTCATGACGACCAATAGCCCAACACCAAACCCAGCACCGCGCGCAGATAATGCGCGCGTTGTGCGACGCTTATTGTTTGTCGTTGTCGGCATGTTTGGTTTCGGCTTTGCACTGGTGCCGTTGTATGAAGTGTTCTGCGATATTACCGGATTCAACGGCCGCACCAAAAATGAGCAGGCCGCTGCAAACGTTCGTAGCGTAGATACTTCGCGCACCATCAATGTGCAATTTATTACTCGGGTAAATAAAGGAATGCCTTGGGGTTTTGAACCGGAAGTGAAATCTGTTCGAGTTCATCCAGGCGAAACCAAAGTCGTCAACTTTTTGGCAAGTAATCCCACCGGACAAAACATGGTAGCTCAAGCAATCCCCTCTGTTGCACCCGGCGAAGCGGGGTTATATCTGAACAAAACCGAATGTTTTTGTTTTAACCAGCAGCCTTTAGCTGCCGGTGCAGATACCAAAATGCCAATGCAGTTTTATTTAGACCCAGACATTCCTGACCACATACACACGTTGACTTTGTCATACACCATGTACGATATGACAGCCAATGCTCAACCGGACGTGCTTGCTTCATTTGATGCAGCAACGTCGGCAGACTGAGGATTCGTTTTATGGCACAACAACATGAAAAATATTACGTACCAGCGTCAAGTCCTTGGCCCATTGTTGGGGCCGTAGGTTTAGGGCTCATCGCTTTTGGTGCGGGTCACACCGTTATTGATATGAAAAATGAAGTAACCGACGGCTGGGGCGCAAATGTTCTATTTGGCGGCATTGCCGTACTCATTGTGATGTTATTTGGTTGGTTCCGCGACCAAATCAATGAATCAATGTCGGGCTTATATAGCAATCAGCTTGGCCACTCTTACCGCCAAGGTATGAGTTGGTTTATTTTCTCAGAAATTATGTTCTTCGCCGCATTCTTTGGCGCTTTGTTTTATGCTCGCGTGATTGCCGTCGAATGGCTTGGTGGCGCCAGCAATAATGCGATGACCAATGAAGTATTGTGGCCGGCATTTGAAGCACATTGGCCCTTAACGCAAACGCCAGGCGGCACCGAATCGGGTGCGATGGGTTGGATGGGTTTACCACTCTACAACACGATCATCTTAATCGTTTCGAGTGTGACCTGTCATTTTGCGCATGTTGGGTTAGAGAAGAATAATCGTAAGCAACTGACGTTGTTCTTAGGTATCACCATTATTTTGGGTTGTATCTTCTTGTACTTGCAAGGCGCCGAATATGTGCATGCTTATGAAGAACTTGGGTTAACACTCGACTCCGGTATTTACGGGAACACCTTCTACATGCTCACCGGCTTCCACGGTATGCATGTAACCTTAGGTACCTTGATGTTGATCATCATGTTCTTGCGCGTTATCAAAGGACACTTCACGCCAGACAATCACTTCGCCTTCCAAGCAACCAGCTGGTATTGGCACTTTGTTGACGTCGTTTGGGTGTGTCTATTTATATTTGTGTACGTTTTATAACGTTAACATCACTGGAGTAACTAACGCCGTACTGGCTCACCACGTCAGTACGGCCGCGGATTTGGCACCAACACACCGGATGCCAGTAGTACCACGATCAACACAATCGCAATTGCTGAAAACAGCACGCGCTGACCTAAGTATTTTGTCATTGATGGCTTGGTCGGGTCGTTACGCAACATCGCAAATAGAGCGCGAAACAAATTAACGACCATAAATAACATGAGTAGTACCAATATGATTTTTGCAGTAATGACCATCACAGTTTCCTATCAAAAAGTTTCTGGCAGGGCTTACTATGCGTAATAAATTACGTAAAAGTAAACTCGTTGCGATAGTGCTCACTGTGCTGGCAATTGCGATTTTGGTCAAGCTTGGATTCTGGCAACTCGAGCGAGCCACAGAAAAAGAGCAACTTTTTGCCGACTACAAAGCACGGCAAACCACTTCAATTAATCTTAACACCGCCAAACAGCCACTCAGCTCCCTCAATCGTTACGCAAAAATTTCGGTAACAGGAACATTTTTAAACAATCATTTGCTACTCGATAATCAAATTTTAAACGGACAAGCCGGCTATCAAGTGATTGGTTTGCTTGAGGCGAAATTTGCCGAGAATCAGAATAGTTTTGTGATGGTTAATATGGGCTGGGTGCCTTGGGGGCGCGATCGTCAACAGTTACCGCAATTAGACCTTCCGCAAGGTGAAATCACCATTACTGGATTTTTTTATCAACCTCAATTGAGCGACGTTTGGGGGGCTGGCGATACCTTTATTGAGTCGGAACGCTGGCCAATGCGCGTCACCCAGTTGGATGCCGAAGCGATTAGTGACGCCACGCAGCTTCCCATTCAGCCATATGTGGTGCTACTCTCTGAAACTGCTGAATATGGGTGGCCACGCCAATGGCAACCGCAAGTCATGACACCTGAGAAACATCGCGCCTATGCCCTACAGTGGTTTTCATTAGCGCTGGCATGTTTACTAGTGTTTTGGTTTGCCAGCCGTTCCAAAAAAATAACAACAGAGGAATGACAATGACCAACGTAAAACGATCGCGAGCAACCCTTATCGGTGTCGCCCTCGCATTTTTGATTCCAGTCATTGGTGCGAAATTAGTACTCGACCAACATTGGTACCAGGGCGCCGTTACGAATAAGGGCACCATGCTGGTACCGCCAATTGAATTGCGCGAACTGAATGCTGCGCTACCGGAAGGATGGCGGGTTGCTTTAGTCGACGACGGGCAGTGTTCTGATGCCTGTATGCAAGGCTTATATGCCATGAATCAGCTAGACGTCGCACTCGGTAAAGAGACCGATCGTGTGAACCCCATTCTTATCACCTCCGCGGGAACTGCACTGGATTTAAATCGAGTCCCGTTAGTGAAACATGTGGAAAATAGCGCACTCGAATTGGCTGTAAGCCAAGTCCCAGCCCATCATTTATTTATTATCGACCCGCTAGGAAACGTGGTGTTGCACTACCCAACCTATGCAGAAGAAGAAGCCATGCGTGCAGAGGCGAAGAACTTACTAGCTGATCTTCGCACCTTGTTAAAACTCTCCAAGGTAGGTTAGGACCATGCGTACATTTGTTAAAATCAGTGTTCTATTAGCATTTGTAGTGATTGTTTTGGGCGCTTATACACGCTTGACCGACGCAGGTTTAGGTTGCCCAGACTGGCCCGGCTGTTACGGTGAATTAACCGTACCGAAAGATGCTGAAAAGGCTGTTGAGCTCTTTCCACATGCGCCGCTTGAGTCTCACAAAGCTTGGAATGAAATGATTCATCGCTATGCGGCAGGTACACTCGGTTTAGTTATTCTTGCTATTGCTATCACAGCGCTCGTTCGCCGCCGTCATGACCCAGCGCAACCGGTCGGTTTACCTTTGTTTCTGCTTGGTTTAGTAACCTTTCAGGCCGCTTTAGGTATGTGGACTGTCACCATGAATTTACAGCCCTTGATTGTGATGGGGCATCTGTTGGGTGGCTTTACCACCATTTCGCTGCTGTACTTACTGAACTTACGACTAGAGCGTGTGCATATGCCGCTCGGCGATTCCAAGATGCGATCGTTACGCGGATTTGCATTCTTTGCGCTACTTGTCGTGTTCGGGCAAATCGCTCTTGGTGGTTGGGTTGCCGCTAACTATGCGGCCATGGCTTGTACCCAGTTACCGTTTTGCGAAGGGAATTGGGGCGAACGGCTAGATTTTGCGGGCGCGTTTTCTGTGCCGCCAGCTGACACCTACCAATACGGGGCACATGATTACGCCGAACGTATGACCATGCACGTGATGCATCGCTTTGGGGCATATTTTACCACCATCGTGGTGGGTTTATTATTGTGGTTTGGCTATCGTCGCACGCAAACTCAGGTGATTCGTCGCAGCTTAAATTGGGTTGCGGTCGCGTTAGTCGTTCAGCTCGCCCTGGGCTTCAGCAACGTGATATTTATGTTACCTTTGAAAGTGGCTGTTGCGCATAATGCCGTTGGGGCATTACTGCTGCTAAGTTTAGTCGGCTTAAATTATAAGATCGCTCGCAACGCATGAGCGGCGGGGTAAAACAGATGACAGAACAAGTACAATTAGCCAGCGCCGATGAAGCGCTTGCCCAAACTTATAAAAAGCATGCCAGTTGGCGTGATTACTTAACCCTGACCAAACCGAATGTGGTGTTGCTATTGTTACTTACCGCTCTTGTGGGCATGTGTTTAGCGACACCAACTTGGGTGCCTTGGCAAATCATGGTGCCAGGCCTCATTGGCATCGGTTTTATGTCAGGCTCCGCAGCCGCAGTGAATCATTTAGTTGACCGTCATATTGACGCGCGAATGGCACGAACGCTGCGCCGTCCGCTACCTTCAGGTGCGCTCTCACCACGTCGAGTGCTCACTTTTGCGGCAGTTTTGGGTGCACTTGGTTTTGCCGTGTTAGCGATTTGGGTCAATATGCTCACCGCATGGCTGACGCTTGCTAGTTTGGTCGGCTACGCCATTGTTTACACCATGTATTTGAAGCGCGCGACACCGCAAAATATTGTTATCGGTGGGTTAGCCGGTGCCGCGCCACCGCTATTGGGCTGGACTGCTGTCACGAACGAAATTCATCCATTTGCGATTTTGCTGGTGATGATTGTATTCACTTGGACACCACCGCACTTCTGGGCACTTGCGGTACATCGCGCCAAGGATTATGCCAAGGCAGATATTCCAATGCTACCGGTAACTCACGGCATTGAATTCACCAAAACCTGTATTTTGCTCTACACCATCCTGCTGGGTGTTGTGTGTTTGCTGCCTTATATCATCGGTATGTCGGGCGTGATTTATTTGGTTGGTTCAACCGTTCTCAGTATTTGGTTCTTGGTCTACGCGTGGAAGCTGAAATTCTCACCCGGTAAATTAACCGCATTTAATATGTTTAAATTTTCGATTTGGCAATTGTTCGGCTTATTCATTCTATTATTAGCTGATCATTATTTGGTTACGCCAGCACTTTAGGCGAGCGAAAAAGTTGGAGTAAACGGATGCAAAAATTACTCATTAGCGTGGTTGCACTTATCGCACTTGTTGCCGGTGTGGTTATTTATAACACCCTACCGAAACCTCAGCCGCAAGCGTTGGTCTACGAGCCAGCGCGTGCACTTGCACCGTTTACTTTAGAAAGTTCGTTGGGTAGTGACGTGACCAACGATGACTTGAAAGGCCAATGGACATTATTATTCACCGGTTATACGTTCTGCCCAGATATTTGCCCAACCACCATGGCAGATTTACGCCAAGCGTTACCAGAACTAACGAAACAAGCGGATGAACCGGTGCGAGTATGGATGATTTCAGTTGATCCACAACGCGATACGGTCAAACGAGTGACTGACTATGCTTCGTTTTTTGGCGAGGAATTTGTCGGTGTTCGCGCTGAGCATAAAGAACTTTATCCGTTCGTGAATGGCTTAGGGTTGATGTATTCCATTCCAGAACAAGGTGAGACTGATTACTTGGTGAATCACAGCGCTGCGATCATTTTGGTAAACCCTGACGGCGAACGCCAAGCTATCTTCAAAGCTGAACATGTGATGGGCGAAGTACCAACGGTGAACATGAAAACCATGGTCACCGACTTCGCCATCATTGCATCAGGCTATAATTAATCGGGCCAACGGCCGCGCTGATCAGCACGTATAAAAGGGTGCGAGTACCAATAAAAGCGCCCTTTTTCAGACACACTTGGCACCGTACAATTTACCCGCGAGCGCCCTATAGGTAACTCTTTTCTTAACTGCACATGAAAGGTGTTGCCGTCCCACCGCGGTTGCAGCACATCGCTACCGGCAAAACAGTTCATCTGATTTAGATTAAAATCATCAGTCGACGCGATCTCGACACGAAATGACGGCGTTAGATTATCTGATGACACCAGCATTTCTTTTGGCTCTGCGGCAACCAAGGGTAACCCCAAGCTTTTAAGTTTCGTGGCGAGTGTTTCTAAATTTGCATATTGGGCTGATGCCGGAAAGCGTGGTATAGCGGTTTTCGGACTGTACGGCGTCCACGGCCCTGAGTGTTGTCCAAAGGCAATAAAACCATGTTCGGCTAACATCGTTTCTAATGCCACATCGTATTCCCCATAAGGATACGCTAAGTGCCGTGGCTGCTCACCCAAGTGTTTATCAATTTCCTCTTGTGCGTCTAGCACGTCGGCTAGCACCCGTTCGCGCCAAGCCTCCTCACTTTCATTTTCATAACGCCACGTCATATGCCAATGACTATTTGAATGGTTAGCAATGTGTGCACCGTACTTTTGTAACTCGCGCAACTGCTCCCAACTCATGTATTGCGACGACGCTTCGCGCATTAGTTTGGGATTCACGAAAATCGTAAACGGATACTCATATTTCTTAAACACTTCGAGCCCTTCGCGATACACGTTACGCCAGCCATCGTCGATGGTTATCGCGGCAGTATATTCTGGCACGGGCTCGCCGCTGTCGAAGCGCCGTTGAATTTCCGCCAACGACAACACTGTAAAATTATTATCTTTCAACCAGGCAAAGTGAGCTTCTAGCTCTTCGGCTGTTACCGAGGTCACCCGCGGTGTATCATCACCGATATGATGATATTGTAAGATTGCGACGCTACTGGGCGCCGCCCAAGCGACGCCACTTAGAAGCGCTAATAAAACCATGATAAAACGCATTCAAAAACTCCCATCTTGGTTAGGCAAAAGCGCCGATCATCGCGCTATTTTTGCCATTGCTTTGCCCATGATCATATCAAATATCGCAGCGCCTTTATTGGGTTTAGTCGATACCGCGATCATCGGTCATTTACCCGACACCATTTACCTCAGCGCTGTCGCTTTAGGGGCGATGGTCGTCAGCTTTATTTATCTTCTCGCTATCTTCTTACGGATGACCACCACAGCTGAGATCGCTCATGCCTTTGGTGCAGAAAATCAGCGCCTCGCGCAGCGCGTTATCGTTCACGGCGTCACCATTGCCATGCTGCTTGGTGTCATGCTTTTAATTGCGCGCCCTTGGTTAATTGAGCTTGCTTGGCTGGTGATAGTACCAGAGCCCGAGCTGCAACATTATGCCACGCAATATATCAGTATTCGTTTATGGGCGGCGCCGGCCGCACTCATCAATTTACTGGTGCTCGGAGCCCTGCTTGGCCGGCAACAAAGCCGCCTCGCAATGACGCTCGTTATTTTTACCAACGCCGTGAATGTCATTGCTGATGTGGTGCTTATCATCGGCCTTGAAATGAACGTGCAAGGTGCAGCATGGGCGTCGGTACTTGCCGAAGTTTCGACCGCAGCGCTCGGCTTATGGTTCATCCGCGATTTACTGCCTAAACCCAGCTATTGGCGAATCACTCCTGCGTACTTTAAACAATTTGCCGCCATGAACCGCGATGTGTTTATTCGCTCGTTATTACTGCAACTGTGCATGGCAGTCATGACCGGTTATGCTGCACGATTTGGCGCGGTGGTGGTTGCCTCCAATGCTGTGCTGATGCAGTTTCTAATGCTCATTTCGCTCGGGCTTGATGGCATTGCCTATGCAGTCGAAGCGTTGTTAGGAGCGGCGCGCGGTCGGCGCGATGTGAGCAAAATACGCTACTGGATGCGGTTGACGCTGTTTTGGTCAGGTGTTTTCGCTGTTGCTTATTGTATCGTTTTCGGCCTTGCCGGTACTCAAATCATTGGTTTGTTGACCGACCTTGACGAGGTCATTCACGTTGCTGAACGATATCTCCCTTGGTTAATTCTCATGCCGCTTTTCGGTCATTGGAGTTATTATTTTGACGGTGTCTATATCGGCTTAGGGCTTACCAAAGCGATGCGCAATACCATGGCGATAAGTGTTCTAGGCGTATTTGTGCCGGTCTGGCTCAGCAGTCAATGGTGGCTAAACGAAAACAATGCCAACCATGGTCTATGGTTGGCATTGAGTTTATTTCTATTAGCGCGTGGTGCCAGCCAGTGGCTTTACCTTCGCTACAAAGGGCTTACATTGCTGGTGCAAGATCATCCATCAAAATAAGCTGTGGTGGTAAGCCACCGCCAGTCGCATCAACCGCTACAGCTGTGTAGACACCATTACCGTCTAAGGTCAGTTCTACTGGGCCGATTGCTGCTGTTTGCGTTCCTGTTGCAGTGACTGTCACAAAATAAGTCCCAGGAGTCAGTGACACGTAGCCAGTTGACACTAAGCTTGCTGCATTGAACGGCACATCGGTAAATACTGGTGTTGCATCGGTCAAGTCAGCAGTTCCAGTCACATAAATATCAACGTTACCAGCACTTGGTGATGCATGTACTAACTGCACTTGCGCCGCAGTCGCAATACGCCGTGCATTGTCTTCAACAACGGCAAGCGTTAATGAAGAATCACCTAAAGCACCGACTGCATATACGCTCACGCGTTGACTTGCTGCTAAGGCTAGCTCTGCATCGTCAATCACCACTGGCGTACCACCAGCAGCGGCAACATCAACTAAGTACGTATCTGCCGGTAGATTAATAAAATCGGTGAATTCTAAGAATGCCAAATCAGCTACAGCGGGTGTCGCTGCATTGTTGACAGTGATATCCACTGCTGGCGCATCAGCGCTAGCGTGAACAATACGTAATTCACCGCCAGCATCAGCAGACGCAAGAATTTGTGCACTTTCGCCATCAGCTACTTGAAGCATCACAGGAGAGTCACCGGTACCGGTATTCGTTACCGCCGCAACAACTAAGTCAGCACCTGCGGCTAGGTCTAAAGCACCACTGTCGTACACGACAGCACTGGCATCACCCGCTGCAGTAATACGTACTTGGTATTCACCAGCTGGCACATCAAGTTGTGCTGAGTAGTCAGTGAATTCTAGTGTTGCAGCTGGTTGCTCGGCACTTAAATCAGCATCAACGGCTGTTAAGTACACATCAACAGCTGGTGCGTTAGGTGCCGCATGAACAACTTGCACACGGAAGCTACCATCTGGAATGTCCGATACTGGATTTTCAATCACTAAAGGTGCGATGGTTTCATCGGCGACGCTACCAACCGCAAAGATTTCGTAACGATTATCGCCAGCAAACTCAAGATCAGCTGGGCCAATCACTGTTGCGACGCTTTCGTCAGGTAAAATGCCATCGACTTGAATGCTGTACGAACCTTCTTCAAGCTCAAGTACGCCTGATGAAGCACCAAACGGTACGCCTTCAAGGGCTGCCGTACCATCAACAAGAACGTTGACATCTGGTGCGTCAGCTACCGAGTGATGAACACGCACAAACGTCGATGCCGGTGGCGGCGGCGGTGGTGTTACGATATTATCGGGGGTGTCGTTATCGCTACTACCGCAAGCAGCAACTAAAACTGCTGCTGACAGCGCGAGACCAAGTTTTGTGATCCCATTCATGTTTTAATCCTCATTGTGTGTATAGGCAAATCACACTACGAAGAAAGATTCAGAATGGGATCACTCTCAAAACTTATACAAGATTAATTTTTACACAACATTAATAGTACGAATGTTCGCCATGCTCGTGTTCTGTAACGTCTCGAACACCGTTCAGCTCACCTGGGAAGCGCTGTACAAGTTCTTTCTCAATGCCTTCTTTCAAGGTCACGTCAACCATACTACAACCATTACAACCACCACCAAATTGCAATACGGCAATACCGTCGGCAGTGATCTGATTGACGGCAACTTTACCACCGTGGTTAGCTAATTGCGGGTTAATTTCTGCTTGAATCACATATTCAACACGCTCAATTAATGGCGCATCGTCAGAAACCTTTTTGGCTTTCGCGTTAGGTGCTTTCAGAGTTAACTGCGAACCGAGATCTTGTTCTTCAAAATCAATCACAGCATCGACTAAGAATGGCGCACTGCCTGAGTCAACCACAGCGTCAAAGCCACTGAACGGCAACAACTCATCATCAGGCTCGACCGAGTCTGGAGGACAATATGAAACGCCGCACTCAGCTGACGGGGTACCCGGGTTCACCACGAACACACGGATATTAGTGTTATCCGGCTGATCGGCAAGTAACTTGCGAAAATGTGCTTGTGCACTTTCAGTAATACGAATCATGGGTTTACCACCTCACTGCTATACCTGAGTAATTTAGTAAGGTATATCTTATCGCAAATTTCGCGCATTGCATAGTAATCAACTTGGGAACCAGCATAGATTTTGTTAGTTTCGGGAGATTCATTTTCGCGATGCAACGTAGGAAAGTCTTATGGCTCGTATTATCTCAATCACGCTATTTTGGCTATTCGCTTCGGCAACAGCTTTAGCGACCACCTTAAATGATTACTTACCGAAGGACGTTAGCTATGACCCGTCCATTCCAACTCCAAAAGAAGTACTGGGGTATGAAGTGGGTGAATGGCATGTGCGTCCAGAACAACTCGTGCGTTACATGGAAGTGCTGTCGGAAAAATCAGACCGCTTCTCGTTTGAAATTACCGGCTATACCCATGAGCGCCGTCCATTAGTGTTGGTTACTGTCACCACGCCAGAGAACCATCAGAATATTGATGCGTTACGTGACGCGCACATTGCACTTTCTGATCCGAAACGCAAAGGTAATCCAGACAATGCACCTTTAGTATTGTACATGGGCTACAGCATTCACGGTGACGAGCCAAGTGGTAGTAATTCAGCGTTGTTATATGCGTACTACTTAGCCGCCGCGCAAGGTGAAAAGATTGAGCGTGTACTGAAAGACACGATTATTTTGCTCGACCCAAGCTACAACCCGGACGGCTTAGCGCGCTTTGCACAATGGGCAAACCAGCATAAGAGTCAAAACCTGGTTACCGACACGCAACACCGCGAACACGTACAGCCTATGCCACGCGGTCGTGTGAACCATTATTGGTTCGACCTCAACCGCGACTGGTTGTTGCTGCAACACCCAGAGTCACGAGCGCGCATCGCCAACTTCCAGAAATGGAAGCCAAATGTCTTAACAGATTTCCACGAAATGGGTACCGACAGCACGTTTTTCTTCCAGCCAGGCATTCCATCGCGTAAAAACCCAAATACGCCAGATGAAAATGTGAAGCTGACGCAAACATTAGCCGAAGGTCACGCAGCCGCGTTAGATGAGCAGGGTCGTTTATACTTCACCGAAGAGGCTTTTGACGATTTCTACGTGGGCAAAGGGTCAACGTACCCAGACGTGCAAGGCGCGATTGGTATTTTATTCGAGCAAGCATCAAGCCGCGGTCATGCACAAGATTCCATTAATGGCGTATTGGAATTCCCATTCACCATTCAAAACCAATTCACGACCTCGTTAACCAGTATGTATGGCGCTCACGCTAACAAGCGTTGGTTTAATGATTATCAACAGCGTTTTTATGACAATGCCATGGCAGCGGCCGACAAAGCTGGTTTCAAAGGTTACCTGATTGGTGATTCAACTGATCCGGCTCGCGTGAACGAGATGCTGAACGTGCTGTCACAACACGGAATTAAAGCATATGCGTTAACCGATACGATCAAGATCGATGGTAAAACATATGCGGCGAACGAGAGCTATTATGTGCCATTAGCACAAGAACAGTACGTGCTCATTCGCGCTATCTTTATGGATCAGCAAAGCTTTAAAGATAACACCTTCTATGATGTATCGGCGTGGACCTTCCCACATGCATTCAACGTCAACTTTGATAAGTTTGATGGCTGGAGTATTAAAACCGCCGATACGCCATGGCAGAAGCCAGCACCTCAGCAGGTCGAGCTAGCGGAGAATGCTTATGCGTATGCATTTGAGTGGCACAACTACTTCGCACCGCGCACTTTGAACCGCTTGTTGCAAGCGGGAGTCCACGTGCGTCAGGCAAACCAAGAATTTACCGCAAAAACGACTAACGGCGATTACACCTTTACCCCAGGCACTGTGGTTGTGACCCGCGCTTATCAAGAACACGATTGGGCAGATGTACAAGCTAAATTGGCTGAAATTGCGACGGACAATCAAGTCAAAGTTCACGCGATTACTTCAGGCTTAACCCCGCGCGGTATGGATCTCGGTAGTCGCAATTTATCACCATTGAAGCCCGTAAACGTGATGATGATTGTTGGTACCGATGCCAACATGTATGAGGCTGGTGAGGCTTGGTACTACTTGGACCGCCACGTTGGCATCCCAGTTTCGATGGTAGATACCGACCGCTTAAACCGCTCAGACTTGAGCCGTTATACGCATATCATGATGCTCGACGGACGCTACTCGAATCTAAATAAACACAGTGCAGACAAATTACGCAGCTGGGTGAATAACGGCGGTGTGATTATCGGTCAACAAGGTGGTGCGAAATGGCTGAGCGAACACGATATTCTTAGTGCGAAATTTGTCGACGATAAAACGTTCCGCGAGGCCTTCAAACAAGAAGACTTGAGTTATGGCGATATGGATGACTTCTATGGTCAACGTCGTCTCGCCGGAGCCATTTTTGAAGTGCAACTCGACACCACGCATCCACTCGCGTTTGGCTATCCGCGTGCGGCATTGCCAGTCTTTAAAGACAGTACCAACGCAATGCTCGTTCCAGAGCAACCGTTTGTTACCGTCGCCAAATACAGTGAAAAAGAGCCGTTGTTGGCTGGCTTCACGGCAAAACCAAACCGCGATGTGTTAGCGAATAAAGCAGCGATTGTTGCGCACCGTAAAGGCTCCGGCCGGGTTATCGCCTTCGCTGATGACATGAACTTCCGTGCCTTCTTCTATGGCAGTGCGAAGTTGCTCAGTAACGCAATTTTCTTAGCACCAGAGGTTCGACCCACCTTAAGTGACGAGGAAAATGCGGAAGCTGCGGCTGCAGAAGCAGCCGCAGCCGCTCACGCACACTAAGTGTTCTCCCTCGGTTGATGTGGTTCAGCATACGCTAACGCCCACCCATCAACCACTTTGGCCCCGCGTCGTGTCAATGCATCTGCTGCGGCAGACATTGATGCGCCGGTGGTCAAAACATCATCAATGATCGCCAGTTTTAATCCACTTACATCACGACTGCAGTGCATGCTTCGGTTCATATTCTGCCAGCGTTGTCCTGCACCAGCATGATGCTGCGCACCATCATCATCGCGAATACGCCGTAATAATCCTGTCGCAACCGGCAACTGTACAAGGGCTGCCACTTGATGGGTCAGCAAACCAGCTTGATTGTAACCGCGTTGACACCAACGTTTATAAGTCATGGGCATCGCAACCAACATATCTGGCCATGCATCCGGCTTCTCTCGATAACAGTGCTGGACTTGCGCGGCCAAAAACGGGGCGAGAATGCCTGCCAACTCCGGACAGCGTTGAAATTTGAAGCGATGAACGAGGTGTTGAATATCCGGTTGCCAACGAAAGGCAGCAAACCAATACCGACCTAAGGCAAGTTCTGGACGTTGGCAGCGCCAACGCAAGCAAGAAGGCGGTAACCGTGGTAGATCATGCAAACAAACGTGGCACAGCCCGCTTGTCTCAGCAATACGTAATGATTGATCACACAACCAGCAATACCCTAACATAGACGCATCCTTTCGCAGTGATAGAGAATGTAAAATGGTAGCTTCAGTTTGGCGTGCCGTCAGGGGCACAGGGACGGATATTGTTGTACTCCATGGCTGGGGCTTAAATGCCAATATTTGGACGCCCGTCGTGACACCATTAGCGCAGGTTGGTCAGCTTCATCGTCTCGACTTCCCCGGTTATGGGGAGTCACCTTGGCCAACCGATATGCCTTTAAATTTTGATAATTTATGTGAGTTAACGCTCGCAGCGTTGCCGGAGCGCTGTCATCTTATCGGCTGGTCGCTCGGCGGGTTAGTTGCCACAGAACTGGCACTGCGCTATCCCGAACGCTTTTATAGTTTGACCACGGTCGCATCGTCGCCTTTTTTTCCGGCAGAGAGCAATGCGACAGAGGGAGACTGGCCCGGTATCGAGCCACATATATTGAACACCTTCGCCAAGCAACTCAGCAAGGACTTCAAACGTACCGTCGAGCGCTTTTTAGCGTTGCAATCACTCGGTTCGCCTCATGCACGTGAAGACGTGAAGCAAATCAAAGAATGGTTATTTGCGAAGCCAATGGCCTCTGTCGAGGTGTTGGATGCCGGGTTAGATATGTTGGCAAGCGTTGATTTACGCAAGCGACTGCCGGAATTACAAGTGCCCTGCTTGCGTATGTATGGCAAGCTTGACGCTCTAGTACCGAAAGCGGTTGCTGAGCGTGTCAGTGCGTGGTTGCCGCAAAGTGAATGTTACGTTGCACCCAAATGCAGTCACGCACCGTTTATTAGCGATCCAGAAGGGTTTATCAAACGCTTAGTACCGTTTTTACAGCAACATATGTCCTAGCGCTGACAGCTTGGGCAGTACACCGTGCTGCGCTGTCCAAGCCGGATTTCCTTTAACCGTCCCGAGCAGTTCATACACAATTTGCCACCGCGCCCATACACCATCAGTTCTTGTTTGAAATAACCCGGCTGACCATCGACTTGGGTGAAATCCTGTAAGGTTGTTCCGCCCTGTTCAATCGCCTTGGCTAGGGTTGCTTTGATAATGGGAACCAACTTTTCATAGCGCTGCTGACTGACTTTACCCGCCGCGCGCTTCGGGTGAATCCCCGCTTTAAATAAGGATTCGTTGGCGTAGATATTACCAACGCCCACCACCACATGATTATCCATGATAAAGGTTTTGATGGACTGTTGGCGGCCGCGCGATTCGGCAAATAAGTAATCCACGTCAAACGCTTCCGAGAGCGGCTCGGGGCCAAGCTCGCGTAATAGCGGATGGGCTAAGCTTGGATGCTCTTTAGAAAAGAGCCAGCAACCAAAACGACGCGGGTCATTGAACCGTAAACACAAGCCCGTAGTTAGCACCAAATCAACATGGTCATGTTTCACTGGCGGCGTCGCAGCAGGAACCACACGTAACGCTCCAGACATGCCTAAATGAACAATCACGTAGCCTTTTGAGGTATGCAAGATAAGATACTTAGCGCGACGTTCTACCTGAGTAATCAACGCGCCGTCGAGCTGCTCGATTTCCGGCGACACCGGCCAACGTAACCGATGATCGCGTACAATAACGTGGTTAATTTGTTGATTTTCAAGGTGCGGTGCAACACCACGTCGACTCACTTCAACTTCAGGTAATTCAGGCATACTCTATCCACAGTGGCTTGTGTTTATTTAGCGGCTACATTATATTCGCGCAACGCTTACTTGTCTCAATTTCATCGGAGTTTCACGGCATTGACACTATCGGCTCCTAGACAACTTGCCCCCAACGCATTTCGTACCTCTGCAATTGATTTTGACCAACTTGCCGAGCGTGGTTATGTGGTGGTGCCAAACTTTTTAGAAGCCCCCTATTGTCAGCGTTTGTTTGAGTATGCGCAATCGTTACAACCAACCGACTGGCAACAAGCTGGGATTGGGCGCGCGGATCAATACACCACCAATACTGCCGTTCGCCAAGATAAAATTCGTTGGCTACAGCGCGACTTTCAACTCGAAAGCGCCTACTTAACCATGATGGATGACTTGCGTGTACAAGTGAACCGCGAATTGTTTATGGGCTTGTTCGACTATGAATGCCATTTGGCGCATTATCCACCCGGCGCATTTTATCGCAAACATCTTGATGCCTTTAAAGGGCGCAGCAATCGCATTCTCACGACCGTGTTTTATCTCAATCCAGAATGGCAGGAAGCCGACGGTGGTCAGTTGGTCATTTATGGTGAGCGTGGGGAGGAGCTTGAAACTATTTTGCCCGAAGCCGGTAAGTTAGTCGTCTTCTTAAGTGACGTGTTTGTGCACGAGGTATTGGCAGGCAACCGTGACCGCTTCAGTATTACCGGATGGTATCGGCATAATACGAGTATCAATGGGGTGATTGACCCGACACGTTAGAAACACGAATTTCAGACACAAAAAAACCCAGCCAGGCTGGGTTTTTTGTGCTCAGAAGAAGCTTACTTAATTTTAGCTTCTTTGAAAACCACGTGTTTACGAACCACTGGATCGTATTTTTTGATTTCCATTTTTTCTGGCATGTTGCGCTTGTTCTTGTCGGTAGTGTAGAAGTAACCAGTACCGGCAGAAGAAACTAGACGGATCTTATCACGCATGGTTTAGCTCCTTACACTTTCTCGCCACGAGCTCGCAAATCTGCGAGCACCGCGTCGATACCATTTTTATCAACAATACGCATACCTTTAGTAGAGATACGCAACTTAACCCAACGCTTTTCTGATTCTACCCAGAAGCGGTGAGATTGCAGGTTCGGCAGGAAACGACGCTTGGTCGCATTGCGCGCGTGAGAACGGTTATTACCGGTAACCGGACGCTTTCCTGTAACTTGACATACTTGTGACATCGTTTATTTACTCCAAAATTGCTTCAAGCTCGCCTGTCGCCCATCGCGGCCTTGCCTTGAATCCGAGGGCGCATTTTATACAGCAAATCGGCCCGGCAATCAAGTGATCGCTGATATTTTTTGATCTTTCTGATCCTGTAAACGGCGGCGCTACTTTACTACAAGAGTCCGCGTTCGGCAAATGAAACTGGTGTTCCTGCACCAATTACGAAGTGATCCAGCAGGGCAACATCGATCATGCTCAATGCCCGCTTGAGCCGCTCCGTCACGCGTTGATCCGCTTGACTAGGCTCTGCCACACCCGACGGATGATTGTGCGCAAGAATAACTGCGGCGGCATTATGTTGCATCACTAATTTTATAATTTCTCGTGGATACACCGGCGCCGCATTGATCGTGCCCTGAAATAATTCGACGTATTTCAATAACCGATGCTGACTATCAAGAAGTAAAACGACAAAAATTTCTCGCTGTTGATGGCGTAATTGCGCGGTTAGGTAATCTCGAACCATGGCCGGTTGGGTAAAACCGTCATCACGACGCAATTGCCACGCCAAGTAACGTCGCGATATTTCCATCACCACCTGCAGTTGCATCACGCGCGCCGGCCCCAGCCCAGGTTGCTCTAACAACACATCAGCGCTTGCCGCCAACATGCCACCGAGTCCATCAAATGCGCCGAGTAAATCACGGGAATAGGCAACAACATCCTTACCACGAATACCGGTACCCAGCAGAATGGCTAATAATTCGGCGTCGGTTAGGGTTGCCACGCCTAACTCCGCCATTTTCTCTCGTGGTCGTTCGGCTGCCGGCCAATCTTTTACGCTTGTCATGATCACTCCTTGATCGCTTGAGTCTATTGGATAAATAAAATGTATCAGTGATGCCAATAAGCTAGCACAAGGCAAACCTCAACTTGGTGAATTACGATTCTGTACATAAGGCAATACGGCAATGGCTGAAGGGTAAATTGGCGAAAATTTGTATATCGCGAATTTTGGAGGTTCGTGATATTGTAAAAACAGTTTAAAGGTAAGGACTTACTATGAGTACAAGCCCCAATCAGCCGTTACTTGGTCGTCGCATCCTGCTTGGTATCAGCGGTGGGATTGCTGCGTACAAAACACCTGAATTAGTACGCCGTCTAAAAGACTACGGCGCCGATGTGCGTTGCGTGCTGACCCAAGGTGGGCAGGCATTTATTACGCCGCTCACACTGCAAGCCGTTTCCGGTAACCCAGTGCACCATGATTTGCTTGACCCAGCCGCAGAAGCTGCCATGGGTCATATTGAGTTAGCAAAATGGGCCGACCTCGTCTTTATTGCGCCAGCGTCAGCTAACACGCTTGCGCAACTCGCGCATGGTCATGCCGGCGATTTGCTGAGCACACTATGTTTAGCAACTGCGGCACCTGTCGCTGTCGCGCCGGCAATGAATCAACAAATGTGGGCACATGCCGCCGTGCAAGCGAATTGTGAACTATTACGGCAGCGTGGCGTTCAAGTCATCACCCCGGCCAGCGGTGCGCAAGCATGTGGCGATGTTGGCGCTGGCCGCATGCCTGAGCCACTTGAATTGCGTGAAACTATCACTGCGCTACTTGCGCCGCAGGCTACCGAGCTGAGTGGCAAGCATATTGTGATCACCGCCGGCCCAACCCGCGAAGCGATAGACCCAGTCCGTTACTTAAGTAACCACAGTTCTGGGAAAATGGGCTTTGCACTTGCCGCCGCAGCGCAGCGCATGGGCGCACAGGTCACTTTGATTGCTGGACCAGTCAACTTAGCAACGCCAGCCGGTGTGTTACGAGTTGATGTGGTTAGCGCCGCAGAGATGCACACAGCCGCGCTACAGGCAGTCGAGAACGCTGATATTTTCATTGGCTGTGCAGCCGTTGCGGATTATCGTCCTGAGCAAGTCGCCGATAATAAAATCAAGAAATCGAATGATGGCATGCAGATAACGTTGGTGCGTAACCCCGATATTCTTGCCGACGTTGCGGCGCTGAAAAAAGCGCCATTCACCATCGGTTTTGCTGCAGAAACGAATGATGTTGCGCACTATGCGCAGGACAAGTTAGCGCGTAAAAAGCTCAATATGATTGCCGCAAACGACGTCAGCGACACCAGCATAGGATTCAATAGCGAAGACAACGCGATGGTCCTATTCTGGCGTGAAGCAAACAACACCGTGCAACAGCAAGCACTCGCACGCGCCAGCAAATCAGCCATCGCCCAACAGATCCTGCAACAAGCAGCAAAGCTTCTATCGAATAACCAATAACGAATAACGATCAACGACAAACAAAAGGAGTTTTGCGTGGCCGCGAAACAAGACCGAAAACAAGAAATATTAGCCGCCTTAGCTACCATGCTAGAAACCAGCCCGGGCCAGCGTATTACCACCGCTCGTTTAGCCAGCGAAGTAGGCGTATCCGAAGCCGCGCTCTATCGCCACTTCCCTTCCAAAGCGAAGATGTTTGAAGGGCTGATTGATTTTACCGAAGACGCAATTTTATCGCGCATTAATCAAATTTTAGAAAATGAAAAAGACACGGTAAGTCGTTGCGAAATGATCGTGCGTTTAGTGCTGACGTTCGTTGAGCGTAACCCAGGTATCACCCGTATCTTGACTGGCGATGCACTGCTTGGCGAACACGAGCGTCTGCGTGGTCGAGTGCTTGGTATTTTCGAAAAAGTCGAAGCGAATTTGAAGCAGGTGCTACGTGAGCGTCGATTGCGCGAACAGGTTCGTGGTGGTTTAGATGAAGGGATGTTAGCGAACTTAGTGATGGCGTATGCCGACGGCAAAATCACTCAATTTGTTCGCTCAGAGTTCAAACGAGCGCCAACTGAGCACTTTGATGAGCAATGGCAAACCATTGCCCAACAGTTACTCAGCTAACAGAACGATTATTCAGAAGTTCGTGCCCGGCTCAGCAAGTTAATTGCCGCTTGCTGAGGCGTGGTATCACCGTACAACACGTCGTAGAGTTGCTCACAAATCGGCATTTCGACACCATGCCGCTTCGCCAACGCAACGACCTCGCGGGTATTGCGATAGCCCTCAACCGCTTGGCCGATTTCTTTCATCGCTTGATCGACCGATTTGCCCTGCCCTAAGGCAAGACCAAAGCGACGGTTGCGCGATTGGTTATCGGTACAAGTGAGAATCAAATCCCCTAAGCCAGCCATGCCGGTGAAGGTTTCTGGCTTCGCCCCGAGTTTCAAACCGAGTCGTGTTAGCTCGGCCAAACCACGCGTAATCAAAGCAGTGCGCGCATTCGCGCCAAACCCGATTCCATCAGCCATACCTGCGCCAATCGCAATCACGTTCTTAACCGCACCACCCAACTGTACGCCAATAAAATCATCGTTGGTATAAACACGGAAGCTACGGTCGCAATGCAGTAATTCCGAGAGTTCTTCAACAAACTGCGGATCCGTTGACGACATCGAAATAGCGGTAGGTAACCCTTTCGCCATTTCCATTGCAAAGGTTGGCCCAGACAACACTGCCAGAGCGTGCGAATCGCCAAGAATTTCCTGCGCCACCTCAAACAGTAAGCGGCCAGTTTCTGGTTCTAAGCCTTTGGTTGCCCATGCGACACGAGCATCTGGTAGCAAGTTTGGCTGCATGTCTTTCAACACTTGCGCAAACGCACTACTCGGCACCACCACCACAATATTTTTGCAGTCGGCAACAGCTTCCGCTAAATCAGCAGTCACATGTAAGGTGTCAGGAAGTTGAATACCCGGAAGGTAGCGCGTGTTTTCGCGCGTTTTTGCCATGGCTTCGATTTGTTCGACGTCACGGCCCCATAAACAGGTTTGTGTCCCCTTACGGGCAAAACAAAGTGCTAGGGCAGTTCCATAAGAACCGGCGCCTAGCACTGTTACTTGCGAATTACGCATAGATTGCGCTGATATTACGCGTCAGCTTGGGCAGCTTGTTGCTGCTGTTGCTGTTGTACGTGTTGTGCAAATACTGCGTCGAAGTTAACTGGTGCTAAGTTCAACTGTGGGAACGTTGCACGGCTAACTAGGCTTGATAAACACTCACGCGCATATGGGAATAAGATGTTCGGGCAGAACGCACCTAACAAGTGAGCGCGTTGGCCTTCTTCAATTGCGTCAGACACAGAGAAGATACCTGCTTGGTGAACTTCACCAATAAATGCAACGGTTTCACCGATTTTATTGGTTGCCGTTACTTTCAGAACAACTTCATAAACACCTTCGTCGATTTTGGTGTTTTTCACGTTCAAATCTAAGCTCAACTCAGGTTTCCATTCTTGACGGAAAACTTCTGGTGCATTTGGCGCTTCAAAAGAAACGTCTTTGGTGTAAATGCGTTGAATTTGGAAAGCTTGTTGCTGTTGCGCTTCGTCTTGAGCGGCGCCATTTACTTGCTGTTCGTCAGCCATTTTAATACGTCCTATTACTGAAAGTTACACTTATTATTTTTTAACCAGTGGGAAACTGGCGCCCTGCCAGGCTGAGATTCCACCTTGAAGTACGGCAACATTCTCAAACCCAGCTTTGCTTAGCGAAGCTGCTGCTGAACGCGCAGTCATTCCTGTTGCACATACAACCACGATGGGGGCAGATTTGAATTTCTCAAGAGCCTGCAACTCATTTTTTCGAATCTTGTCGGCGGTAACATGAATTGCGTCTTGAATGTGGCCTTTACGGTACTCGTCCATCGAGCGGATATCAACATACACACCATCGTTTTTGTTGACTAACAAGGTGGCTTGCTGCGGCTCAAGCAATTTGACTTTTGAGGTTGCGCCTTTCACGTAACTGACAATTATCGCGATCAGAAGGATGACCCACAACAGGCTCATAAAATAGTGGTCCATCGCGAAAGCGAGAAGTTGATCCATGGGGTTGCCTACTCCAATTGAAAAAAACAAGGCACAGAGTATACCGACTGCAACGCACGTTGCCAGTAAAATTTGCCACGAAACACAGGTTAGAAAGGATGCGTTACGTGGCAAAATCGCATAAAATAAATTCAATTTTCTGAATTTACTGAAAAACTACTGAGGAAGTCATGGCCAAGCCACATACACCGTTAGCCCTATTGATTTTAGATGGTTGGGGTCATCGTGAAGCCGCTGAAGATAACGCCATTGCCGCAGCTCATACACCGACCATGGATAAGCTTTGGGCGACACGCCCACACACGTTGGTTGATGGTTCAGGTATGGCAGTTGGCTTGCCGGAAGGCCAAATGGGTAACTCTGAAGTGGGTCACGTGAATTTAGGTGCCGGCCGGGTGGTTTATCAAGATTTCACCCGCATCAGCAAAGCAATTGCCGATGGCGACTTCTTCACGAATCAAGCGTTAACCGAAGGCGTTGACGCCGCCGTATCGGTTGGTAAAGCGGTTCACATTATGGGCTTGCTATCGCCAGGCGGTGTACATAGCCATGAAGATCATTTATTAGCAATGGTTGAGCTCGCGGCGCAACGCGGTGCAAAACATATTTATGTACACGGCTTTCTCGATGGCCGTGATACGCCACCGCGTTCGGCCGCAGCGACGATTGAGCGTTTCGAAAAACAGTTCATGCAACTCGGCGTTGGCCGCTTTGCCACGCTTTGTGGTCGCTATTTCGCAATGGACCGCGATAAGCGTTGGGACCGTGTTGAACAAGCATGGCAGGCGGTTGTGCATGCGCAGGCGCCGTATCAAGCAGATAGCGCGGGTATTGCGCTTGCTAACGCCTATGAGCGTGACGAAAGCGATGAATTCGTGAAGCCAACCTTGATTGGCGACGCTGCCGCTATTCAAGATGGCGACAGTGTCTTCTTTATGAATTTCCGCGCCGACCGCGCACGCGAATTGAGTCATGCGTTTTTGGATACAGAGTTTGATGGCTTTGATCGTGGACAACGTCCGCAGCTGTCGGCGTTTGTGATGCTGACCGAATACGCCGCCGACTTAAAAGGCCCGATTGCATATCCACCCGAGAATCTTACCAATGTACTCGGTGAGTGGCTTGCCAAGAATGACTACAGTCAACTTCGCATCTCTGAAACCGAAAAATACGCACACGTTACGTTTTTCTTCAGTGGCGGTCGCGAAGACGAGTTTGACGGTGAGAAACGTGTGTTGATTCCATCGCCGAACGTTGCAACCTACGATTTACAGCCAGAAATGAGCTCAGAGCAATTAACCGACGCCCTCGTTGATGCCATTCGCCAGCGCCAGTTTGATGTGATTATTTGTAACTATCCAAACGGTGATATGGTCGGGCATACCGGTAATTTCGATGCTGCGGTGAAAGCTGTCGAAGCCGTCGATCGCTCCATTGCGCGGGTTGTTGAAGCCCTACAAGAAGTTGGCGGAGAATGTCTGATTACTGCAGACCACGGTAACGCCGAACAAATGCAAGACCACACCACCGGTCAGTCGCATACCGCGCATACCAGTGAGTTGGTGCCATTTATTTATGTGGGTCGTGCCGCCATCGCGCGCGAAGGCGGCACCTTGTCGGATGTTGCCCCAACCATGCTGCATTTGCTTGACCTTGAACAACCGCCAGAAATGACCGGCACGCCAATTGTGACGTTAACTTCGTGAGACGCATTCTTGCTGCACTCTTCATCCTCCTGTTGTCGCCAGTAAGTTGGGGACAACAGCCCAGTGCGCAAGAACAAGCCGCAACCGAAGCCCAATTAGCACAAATTGCGGAAGAATTAAAAAAGCGCGAAGCCGCCATTGGCCAGCGGGCAGAACGCTTAAGTATTACTGAGCGAGAGCTACGGCAATTGGAGCAACAAATGGCGACCGTTGCGAGCGAACTCAATGCTACCCAACAGCGGCTCGCCGATATTCGTGGCCGTATTGACGACCTTCAGCAGCAAGAACAAGCACTCACCGAACAACTTAAAAACCAACGCACACTCCTCGAAAAGCAACTTGATATGGCTTACCGCATGGGTGAGCACGACTATTTGAAGTTGATTCTCAAGCAACAAGAGCCTGCTAAATTCGAGCGTCTGCTCGGCTATTATGGTTATTTTAACCGTGCCCGACTCAAAGAACTTGACGATATTCGCGCCACCCAAGCACAGTTAGCCCAAGTGCAAGCCGACGTTGCCGACCAGCAGCAGCAATTGGCACAACGTGAACAGCAACAACGCCAGCAACAAGGGGTGTTGAAAGCTCAGCAAGGCGAGCAGCAACAACTTGTGAAACGACTGCAACGTGAACAATCGGCTGATCAAAAGCGTATTGATGAATTAAAGCAAAACCAAGAAGCGTTGGAACAAGTGCTGGCGGCGATTCAAGCAGCACAGCGTGATGAACCTCGCTTAGTTGGCTTAACCGAACGCAAAGGTAAAATGAGTTGGCCAGCCGACGGTAAAGTAGAACGATTATTTGGGCGCCAACGCAGCGGCGGCGTCACATGGAAAGGCGTGGTGATCAAAGCTGATGCAGGCGAACCAGTCAAAGCGATCGCTGATGGTCGCGTGCTGTTTGCCAATTGGTTACGTGGTTATGGCTTAGTGATTGTACTCGACCACGGTAATGGCTATATGAGCCTGTACGGGCATAATCAAACGATTTTGCCAGCCGAAGGTGACGTTGTGAGAGCCAATGAAACAATTGCTTTGGTTGGTCAGAGTGGTGGTGTTGAAGATCCTGCGGTATATTTTGAAATTCGCGTCAAAGGTGACGCGGTCAACCCTGTCAATTGGTGTCGCTAAATGACGACGTTAGTCAAAATTGTGATCATCGCAGCAGTTTTCTTACTCGCTCCCGCTACCACAGCGGCTGAGCAGGTGTTGCCACGTATCGCGATTGTGATTGATGATCTTGGGAATAGCCGATTCCAGCAGCAGTTTGCCCAACTCCCAGGCCCGCTAACGCTCGCCATGTTGCCACACACACCTTATGCCGAGCAAATCGCGCAAACCGCGCAACAAAACGGTAAAGAAGTGATTATTCACATGCCCATGCAGGCATCGGCGAATGCCGACGCTGGTGCTGGTATGTTGTCATCCGAAGATGATAAAGCTGAAACCATTCTGCTCATGGAGCAAGCCTTTATTCAGATACCGCAGGCTGTTGGTATGAATAATCATATGGGGAGCCGTTTGACGGCATTGATTGAACCGATGCAGTGGGTGATGGAACAGCTTGCGTTGCGTAACTTTTATTTTCTCGACAGCCGCACAACCGCGGCTACACAGGCAGAGACGGTCGCTCGCGAGTTCGGTATTCCGGTTGCACGACGTCACGTTTTTTTAGACAACAATCCAGAGCCTGCCGAAATTGCGTTGCGCTGGAAAGATCTGATTCGTCATGCACACAAACACGGCGAAGCCATTGCTATTGCGCATCCGCACCGCTCCACACTTGAGTTTCTAAAAGAAGTTCTGCCCGATATTGAACGCCACTATGGCGTCAGACTTGTTGTCGCCTCATCGTTAGCTCAGCGCCCCGATACCGAAACGATTCAACTCACCGAACACAAAGCGATTCCAAAGGAATTTATAAACAGAAAGGACGTCTACCCAAATGAAAATTAAAACTATTTTTTCCATTCTAATGACGGCAACTTTGATGGGTTGTGGCGGTTCGAGTGACTCTGACGAAGGGACTGAGTTTAATGTCTCCGTTGAGTCGGCGCCGGTCTATTATGGATTGGGCATTCAATTCACACCGGCTTTGGCCGCAACCGCGACATCTGACAGTGGTCGTGAAATGTTTGCTGATAGTATTGTTGGTTTCGAGCATCAATTCGGCACATCGTATGAATTACGCGTTATTGAAAAAGATGTCGATACGGGTAATGTCGCTGATGGCAGTGCGACATCTATCGAGCTCGTCGAAGTGATTAGTTCACAACCCGACGCAATTGGCACAAGCTACGTGTACAACGAAGTAACGCTAGAAGGTAATCCATTCACCGCCAACGAGCAAACGGCAGGCGTATATGCATTTTACCAGTATGACTTTCTGTGTGCTGAGAACGTCGACTGCGATGGCCTTGTCGCAATAGCTGACAGTGGTGGTTTAGTCAGTGTTGAGTTTGAATATACTGGTAGTGAAGTTCCCATCACGCTGGTGTGGTGGAACTAAGAACTAAT
>AZIJ01000983.1_pt1 | contig 48865 bp, 45 predicted proteins | sample 359151 | NCBI WGS metagenome assembly AZIJ01 (sample SAMN02429718, study PRJNA222666) | marine sediment metagenome | biome: Sediment sample; isolation source: enrichment culture of sample MGS-ElMAX(UA) from oil contaminated site at the... | place: Egypt: El Max | collected 2013-01-23 | depth 9.22 m m | reverse complement strand
TATCATTGGCCAAAGCTTGGCGTACGGGCATATGCGCTGGGTTGTCAAGTGCAATAATGTGCGACTCAGCCAACTCTAAAAATGCTCGTGCTGCATCAGCGTCATTTTCAATCCAGAGTTTCGTCGAGGCCCGCTCGGTGAGATTTCGCGCTTCAAATATACGCCAATTGGATTCTTGTGAAATATCCAGATTGGCCAGCTCCGCCTGTACCGACTGAACCGCTAATTGATAGTCATCAAGACGTTGTTGTTGACGACCTAACTGAGACTCAACACGTTGCTCCAAACGCTCAACTGACGAACGAACCGTCGTACTGACGGCCTGCTCCATCTCATCTAAACGCCCCTGTAACTGCGAGATGGTCGTTGCAGCAGCGTCTTGTTGCGCCGCCATGGATGCAATCTGTTGCTGATGCATTGGCCATACCCGAGTATAACCGAACCACATGGCCACAATTATCGCTGCAGCAAGAATAACCACAATGATCCAAGCGATGAGCCCTGAGTTGCGCTTCGGTTTCTTGCTCGGCTCTTTCTTAGTCGTAGTTTCGTTGGCCGCCTGCGTTGTTTCTACCTTTGGCGCTTCGGACTTCGTTGGCGCACTCTCGGTTGCTGGCTTTTGCTTGTTCGACTCACTCATGGACATTCCTTATATGCTTACTGCTGTTCCAATAATTGTTGCCAGGCATCGACTAAGGCGAATGGCGTAGCGCTATGAGCCACCGCAACGTTGCCTTGTAGGGCCACTGGTAAAAGTTGCTTTAAGCGGTCGCTGGCGACAATCCAATAACAGTTCGCTAACCAGCTTAGCGCTTGCCTTGGTACCGCCGCAAGAAAATAACTTAACTGTTCAGCGCTCGTTACCACAATGCCATTAACTTGCTGTTGCCACTGCTCAAACTCATTCGGCGCCAAGCTAACCGGCGTGCGCTGATAAACTTCCAAATACGTCACATCGGCACCGCGCGCACGAAGTGTGTCTGCAACCAATTCACGGCCACCGTGACCACGAATAAGTAGCCAACGTTGCCCTTTGACTTGTTGTAACTCCGGCAATCTAAGTAGCGCATCGCTATTGTGTTGTCGCCACGGGCAGTTGACTGGACGCCCAACGACTTGTGCGATTGCCGCGGCACTTGTCGGCCCCACGGCATACCAACGGGCGGAAGGCATTGGCTGCTCAGGTGCCCACGCCGCCGCTTGTTTGGCAAAGTGCCGCGCCGCATTCACACTGACCATCATGCCGGCATCCCACGGTTGCTGCAAAATGCCACGCAAACTGTGGTTTGGATCATCGAAACCACTAATCTTCACCATGCTTTTGCTACTGCAAGATAGCCCCATGTCAGCCGCACGAGCCCGCTGTTGCAGTAGCTGAGCAAGTTCGTGTGCTTGATCATCTGGACGTAATAGCAGCAAATGATGGTTCATGATTGCAGTTCGTTCTCCGCGTACACGTCTTGTAAAATTTTGCCGGCACCGCGCGCCAACAAATATTCGGCGAGTTCGGTACCCAGCGCTTCGGCGTGATCGCGATGCCCTTTAATTTCGCCCTCAATAATCTCACTACCGTCTGGGCGGCCGACTAAGCCACGCAAATGCAGCTGATCACCGTGTAACTCTGCATATGCACCAATTGGAACCTGACAGCCGCCTTGGAGGCGACGATTCATGGCGCGCTCAGCCAGTACGCAGCTACGTGTATCCGCGCAAGTCAACGGTGCCAGTAATGCTTTTGTTGCTTCATCGTCGCTACGGCATTCAATACCCAATACGCCTTGACCGTTCGCAGGTAAACAGAGTTCAGCCGGAATACGTTGTTTGATACGGTCGGTAAGCTCGAGGCGAATCAACCCCGATGCTGCCAAAATAATCGCATCAAACTGACCTTCGTCGAGCTTGCGTAAGCGCGTTTGCACGTTGCCACGCAAATCATGCACCACCAAATGCGGGAAGTTGGCCAAAATTTGGCATTTACGACGCAGGCTACAGGTACCCACAATGGCGCCTTCAGGTAAGTCATCGAGCTGGGCGTAGTTGTTTGAAACAAACGCATCACGCGGATCTTCGCGCTCACAAATACCAAACAGCTCTAGGCCTTCTGGAAACTCGACTGGCAAATCTTTCATCGAGTGCACGGCTAAGTCCGCCTGGCCTTCTAACATAGCAACTTCAAGCTCTTTGACGAATAGACCTTTACCGCCAATCTTTGCTAATGGCGTATCGAGAATTACGTCGCCGCGCGTACTCATGGGTAGCAACTCAACCGTCAGGTCGCTATGCAGTTGCTCAAGGCGCGCTTTAATGTGTTCGGCTTGCCACATGGCGAGCAGACTCTTGCGTGTGGCAATGCGTAAAGTTTGACTCATCATTCTGCTCTAAACTCAGTTTGAAGGAGGGGTTAATAACAAGGTTTTATCCGCTTGGCGGCTGGCAGCCTCGCTGAGTAACTCCCAAAGTTCGCTACCGGTGCGATTATCGATCCACTTTCCGTCACGAAACTCAAAGTGATGACCATTGAACTTGGTCGCCACCCACAGTTGGTGTAGTGGCGGCTGTTTATTAATGACCATTTTGGTGCCGTTCGGGAAGGTCAACTCAAGGATGTCGCCGCCGGATTCACAATCAATATCAACACCGCAAGCTTCAATGGCTTCTTCAATCGCTAAAATCGTTGCTTCCGCTAATTCGTGGTACTCGTGCTCTTGCATGTCAACTCCTGATAATGACATTTGTGCGTCTCAATGCGATGATAGACGCATCAACAAAATTAACCGTAATTATTAGGTACAGTTTACCGATGTTTAACTTGAAAGTAATGCGTCTGATCATTGTAGCAGGAACACTCGGTTTTATCGCCGCTTGTGGGCAAAAAGGGCCGTTAGAATTGCCACCGCCGGCTGAGCAAAATCAACCGACGAATCCTGCAGAAAATGGTGAGTAAGCATGAGTTTTGATTATCGTGATGGCGCTCTGTATGCCGAGCAGTGTAGCTTGAGTGAACTGGCTTCACAGTACGGCACGCCGTTGTATGTGTATTCGCACCAACGCATCTTAGAAAACTGGCGACAGTTTGCCGCCCATTGGCCAGCTCCACATAAGCTGTGTTACGCCGTAAAAGCGAATAGTAACTTAGCGGTGCTGAGCGTGTTGGCACAACTAGGTGCGGGCTTTGATATTGTCTCCGGCGGCGAGTTAGCGCGAGTTTTAGCAGCCGGCGGTAAGGCGCAAGACGTGGTCTTTTCAGGGGTAGCCAAAAGCCGCGCGGAAATGGCCTATGCCTTAGAGCAAGGCATTTACTGCTTTAACGTCGAATCAGCAGCCGAGCTGGAGCGTTTGAATGAGGTTGCCAAGGCCCATGGTGCCGCAGCGCCAGTTTCGTTGCGGGTTAATCCAGATGTTGATGCACAGACGCACCCTTATATTTCGACCGGCTTAAAGAGTAATAAATTTGGGATAGCAATGGCGCAAGCGCGCGAGGTTGCGCTGCGAGCACAGAGCCTATCGCATATTAAAATGCAGGGTTTAGATTGCCATATCGGCTCGCAAATTTTGTCGCCCGCACCATTTTTAGATGCTGCAGACTTAATGCTACAGCTGATTGAGCAGTTACGTGGTGATGGCGTTGCGATTTCCCATTTAGATATGGGTGGTGGTATGGGAATTCCATACCAACATGAAAGCGAGCTGGATGTGAGTGCTTACTTACTTGAGTTGCAAAAACGCGCAGCCCGAGTCGGTAACTTGACCCTAATGCTCGAACCAGGCCGCGCTATTGTCGGCAACGCTGGCGTTTTATTAACGCGCGTGGAATATCATAAGCCTGGTGTCGACAAAGATTTCTTATTGGTCGATGCAGGCATGAATGATTTGATGCGCCCGGCGCTTTATCAAGCCTACCACGACATTATTCCGGTGCAGCAGAACGAAGCCGGTACATCCATTGTTGATGTTGTTGGGCCAGTGTGTGAAACCGGTGACTTTCTGGGTCATGCGCGTCATATTATGGCGAATGAAGGTGATTTATTGGCGGTGATGAATGCTGGCGCCTATGGTTTTACCATGAGCTCCAATTACAATACGCGTCCGCGTGCCGCTGAAGTTATGGTGGCCGGCGCTTCAGCACAGGTTGTTCGTCAGCGCGAAACACTCAGCGAGTTATGGAAAGGTGAGCAAATCATGGAGATGCCAGAATGAATTTTGCAAAAATGCATGGGCTCGGCAACGACTTCATGGTGATTGATAGCGTCACCCAAAATATTTATGTGAATCCAGAGCAAATTCGGCATTGGGCCGATCGCCATCGTGGGGTCGGTTTTGACCAGTTGCTGTTAGTCGAACCGCCGTACGATCCTGATTTAGATTTTCATTATCGTATTTTCAATGCGGATGGTTCTGAAGTAGCGCAATGTGGTAACGGAGCACGTTGCTTTGCATTGTTTGTGAAGCTAAAAGGCCTAAGCAACAAAAACCATCTGCGAGTGAGTACAAAAGCCGGCAAAATGGTCATGCATCATGAGCGCGACGGGCGCATTACGGTAGAGATGGGGTACCCGACCTTTTCGCCTGCAGAGGTACCCTTTAAAGCGAATAAAGAAGAGTTAACTTACATTTTGCGCGAACAAGATCAAACCATCTTGGCAGGTGTGATGGGCATTGGGAATCCGCATTGCGTGATTGAAGTCGATAACATTGATACGGCACCGGTTGAGTCGCTAGGTCAAGCATTAGCGACGCATGAGCGCTTTCCTGAAGGGGTTAATGTGGGCTTTATGCAAGTGGTTGAGCGGAATCGAATCAAATTGCGGGTATTTGAACGTGGCGTCGGCGAAACCCAAGCTTGTGGAAGTGGTGCTTGTGCAGCGGCGGTGATTGGTATGCGTCAAGATAAGCTTGATGATCAAGTTGTGGTTGAGCTACCTGGTGGCTTTCTAACCATTCGCTGGCAGCCGGGACAACCAGTGCGCATGACCGGTTCTGCGGAGCATGTTTATGATGGACATATAAAATTATGACAACAGAAATGAAAAAAATTGAAACGCCGGTCGTCGATGACACGCTCATTGCGCAATATTTAGAAGAAAACACGGACTTTTTTGAGCGTCATCCACAGCTATTGCAGCAGCTAAGCCTGCGTCATCAAGAGCGTGGTGCGGTATCCTTAGTGGAGCGGCAACAGCAAGTGCTACGTCAACGGATTATGCAACTCGAAGAAGAGATAACCGATTTAATGGTGACGGCGCGGCGTAACGAAGAGTTATTTCAAACCTACAGCGAACTCTATGTCAGCCTGTTAGAGTGTGAAGACTTACCGGGAATTATGGACGCCTTGCAACAAACGTTCTCTGAACGACTGAATATGCCGGCGTTACGGCTGAAATTTTTCGACAGCCCGATTGAGCTAGATGAGCAGTTCACGTTTGCAGCAGATACGCACAAAATGCTACTGAGCAAACGGTTCCAAAACAGCCATGTGTATTTAGGCAGACTCACGGCAGACGAGAAGAAACTATTATTCCCTGATGAACCGATTGCCTCGGTGGCATTATTATTGCTCGGCAATAAAGGTGAATTAGGTATGCTCGCCATCGGTAATCATGATGCAGGGCATTTTGAGCCCGCTATGGACACCTTGCTCGTACGCCAACTGCAAGCGTTGCTCAGTAAATTGTTGCCGCCATTACTGCAGCATCAAGCCAACCATCATGACACTGTCTGAGCTACGGCAACGATTTTTAGACCACCTTGCCGGCGAGCGCGGGCTCGCCGAACACACGCTAACGAGTTACGGTCGCATTCTCGCTGATGATATTGTCGAGTTGTCGAGTCAGCGAGTCGACACACCAAAGCAATTTAATTTACCGGTATTTGAACGTTTATTTGTGAGTTGGCGCCGCCGCGGTCTTCGCGATGCGTCGCTGGCATTGCGCTTAGCTGCTTGGCGTACGTTTTGTCAATATCTTATTCGGGAAAGCTGGCTAACCGATAATCCAGCGGCGCAACTGAAAGCGCCGCGCAAAGCAAAACGACTCCCGAAGAATCTCGATGTTGACAGCATCAGTCAGTTATTACAATTACCTCAAGATGATCCTCTCGCCATTCGTGATGCCGCCATGATGGAGCTCTTGTATGGCAGTGGCTTGCGCTTGGCTGAGCTCGTGGCGCTCGATGTGGATGCTATTCAATCGCGACATCGCGAGCTTCGCGTACTCGGTAAAGGCAACAAAACGCGTATTGTGCCTTATGGTCGCTGTGCCGCAGAAGCGTTAGAACGTTGGTTACCGATACGCGCCCAGTGGCTGGGCGGCAATATCACTGAGCTGGCGCTGTTTATCTCGCAACGGCAACAACGGATTAACCCACGTACGGTGCAGCAACGATTGAACTATTGGGGTCAACAGCAGGGGCTGAAGGGCAAGTTGCATCCGCATAAACTCCGCCACTCATTTGCGTCACATATGTTAGAATCAAGCGGTGATTTGCGCGCGGTACAGGAACTCCTTGGGCATGCCAACCTCAGTACAACGCAAGTTTATACGCATCTTGATTTTCAGCACTTAGCAAAAGTTTATGACGGCGCTCACCCGCGAGCGCGTAAGAAAAAGTAATAGGTTGATTCATGCAGTTTTATCGCCGTTTATATCCTGTCAAAGCCATTAGTTTCGATCTCGACGATACCTTGTACAACAATGTTCCCGTGATGCAACGCGCAGAACAAGCGGTGCGCGATTTCTTGGCGAATGAATTCCCGCAAACGGCGCCATGGCAGGCGTCAGATTGGCTGCAACATCGCTTGCAAATTATGCGTGCACAACCGGATTTATCGAGCAATATGAGGCAACTACGGCGCGTCGCTCTTGCGGAAGGCTTGCGCCAATTTGCCGTTACCGAAAATGAAATTAACGCCGGTGTCGATGCCGCATTTGCGCACTTTATGGCGCATCGTAACGCCGTTGAAATTAGTCCAGAGGTACATGCTGCGCTGGCGCAATTGGCGCAGTACTATCCGTTATTTGCACTGAGTAACGGCAACGTCAACGTAGCTGAAATTGGTCTTAGTGACTATTTCACGGGTGTCTATCAGCCATCTGATGTACTGCGTGGTAAGCCGTTTGCTGATATGTTTTTGGCGGCCCAACAACAATTACCGGAAATTGCCCCGCGGCACTGGCTGCATGTTGGCGATAGTCCGAGTGCCGACGTGCTTGGTGCGCATCGTGTGGGTTGGCAAAGCGCATGGTTTACCGGTGGTTTAGGAAAGTACGAACACTTACAAGTATTGCCGACGTTGGCATACAACGATTTGCAACAACTCACTGACCAATTACTGCGAGCACCGAAGTAACTGGTTGCATATACAGTGTTCAGTGACTACACTGCCCTTTTTATTTGTTGGTAATTATTCATGCAGCATCATCCATTACTCGCACAATTGAACGACAAACAACGCGAAGCCGTCGGTGCGGCTGAACGCCATATGTTGGTGCTCGCTGGCGCGGGCAGTGGCAAAACGCGGGTGTTGGTGCACCGCATTGCTTGGCTGATTCAAGCCAAAGGCATTTCGCCGCACAGCATCATGGCGGTGACCTTTACCAACAAAGCCGCAGCGGAGATGCGTGGGCGGATTGAACAGTTGTTAGGCAGCTCGGTACGCGCCATGTGGATTGGTACCTTTCACGGGCTCGCGCATCGATTACTACGCGCCCATTACATGGATGTGGGGTTACCGCAAAACTTTCAGATTCTAGATAGTGACGACCAACAACGTTTAATCAAACGCATCATGCGCAGTTTGAACCTCGATGAAAAACGTTGGCCGCCGAAGCAAGCGCAGTGGTTTATCAACGGTAAAAAAGATGAAGGATTACGCCCGCATCATCTCGATGGCTTTGATTTCAATGAGCGCACCTTTAAAGAAATTTATGAAGCATACCAAGAAGCCTGTGATCGCGCCGGCTTAGTGGATTTTGCGGAGTTGCTGTTACGTGCCTATGAACTCATCCGCAATAACAAGCATGTGCGTGAACATTATCAGCGCCGCTTCCGGCATATTTTGGTAGATGAGTTTCAAGATACCAACGCCATTCAATATGGCTGGATCAAGTTATTGTCAGGCGTCGGGCAAGGCCACGATGAAACCAATCATGTGACTATCGTTGGTGACGATGACCAATCGATTTATGGTTGGCGTGGCGCACGGGTTGAAAACATTCAGCAGTTCTTGCGCGATTTCCTCAATGTATTGACGATTCGGCTCGAGCAAAACTATCGTTCGACCAACAATATTCTCACTGCTGCCAACGAAGTGATTGCCAATAACCAAGGCCGTTTGGGCAAAGAGTTGTGGACGGACGGCAGTGCCGGCGAGCCGATTGATTTGTATGCAGCATTCAATGAAATGGACGAAGCGCGCTACATTGCAGGGCGCATAGAGCAGTGGCACGAACAAGGTAACGCCTTACAAGATGTCGCGATTTTATATCGCAGTAACGCGCAGTCGCGCGTGCTTGAAGAAGCCTTACTGCATGCCCGTATTCCTTATCGCATCTATGGCGGTCTACGCTTCTTCGATCGCATGGAAGTTAAAGATGCCTTAGCGTATATGCGCTTAGTTGCAAGTCGCAATGACGACGCTGCGTTTGAGCGCGTGATTAATACGCCAACGCGCGGTATTGGTGATCGAACGCTAGGGATTATTCGAGAAGGCTCCCGTGAGCGCGGCTTGCCGTTGTGGGAAGCCGCTAAACAGTTAGTGCGAGAAAAAGTTCTCAGTGGCCGTGCTGGTAATGCTGTACAAGCCTTTTTGGATTTAATTGACGGTTTAGAAGATGAAACCAGTGACTATCCATTGGGTCGCCAAGTTGATACTGCGATCAAGAAAAGTGGTTTAATGGCGATGTTTCAAGCCGAAAAGGGTGAAAAAGCAGAAACGCGCGTTGAGAACTTAAAAGAGCTGGTGAACGCCTGTGATAACTTCAACACGCTCGATAGCGTGATTGAAGATGAGATGACACCACTGAATGCCTTCTTGGCTCATGCCGCACTTGAATCGGGTGAGGAGCAAGCTGATGAGCATCAAGATGCCGTGCAGTTAATGACGTTGCACAGCGCTAAAGGTTTGGAGTTTCCGCTGGTATTTATGAGTGGTGTCGAAGAAGGGCTATTCCCATCGCAACAGTCGCTCGGTGAGAGTGGCCGGCTCGAGGAGGAACGTCGCTTGTGTTACGTCGGCATGACGCGAGCCATGCAAAAATTGGTGATCAGCTATGCTGAATCGCGCCGCATTTATGGGCAAGAAAAGCACAGCACAGTGAGTCGTTTTGTTGGGGAAATGCCACCGGAAATGCTCCACCATGTGCGTCTGCAGTCGCGCACCACTCATCAATCGCATGCGCTAGGTCGTTTCCACAGCGGTGCCAGCCACGAAGCGTTTGAACAAACGGGCTATAGCCTAGGGCAGCGCGTTCGCCACACCAAGTTCGGTGAAGGTACGGTATTGAACTATGAAGGTACTGGCCCACAAAGTCGTATTCAGGTGAATTTTGACGATGTGGGTAGTAAATGGTTGGTCGTCGGTTATGCGCGTTTAGAGCGTTGTTGATGCACCAGAGTATCAATGCTGTAAAGCGCTAATGCCACCCAAATAATGGCGAACGTCACGAGCTTGTCTGCGGCGAGAGGTTCGCCATACACCCAAACCGCCAAAATAAACATGAGGCTTGGGCCAATATACTGAAAGAATCCGAGCGTTGAATAACGAATACGCTGCGCCGCCGCGGTAAAACATAGCAGTGGTGCGGTGGTGACCACGCCAGCTGCAATTAACAAGGTATTAATTTGCCAAGTATTCTGGGTCATATCGGCGGCGCTCGAGCTGGCGAAGAATACCAGGTAGACCAGTACCGCTGGGGTTAATATCAAAGTTTCTAACCACAGTCCGGTAATTGAATCTATCGGTAACCGTTTACGAATCGCACCATAAATAGCAAAGCTACAAGCAAGTGCCAGCGCCACCCACGGCACCGAACCAAATGAAATCACCTGAATTAAAACACCGACCACCGCCAGCGCAATGGCAATCAGCTGCATCTTGCGCATCCGTTCAGCAAAGAACGCCATGCCAATGGCGACGTTTAATAGCGGATTAATGTAATAGCCGAGACTGGCATCGAGAATATGGTTGTTATTAATTGCCCAAATAAACAAAAACCAGTTACCGCCGAGCAAGCAAGTGGCAAGGGTGAGCCGCGCCATTTGTTGTTTATTTTGTAGCACTGGCTTTAATCGATTACCGCGGCGTAGCGCCATTATTAGGATGAACACCAAGACAAATGACCAGATGATTCGGTGGCTTAAAATTTCAAGCGCCGGGACTTCTTGCAGCCATTTAAAGTAAATCGGTGCAACGCCCCACATGGTATAAGCGGCAATAGCAAAGAACACACCTTGGCGGCTGCGGGCGGCATCATCAGTCATGTCGAGCATCTCACATTGAATTGTACGAAAAATCAGCACTCACCGACAGAATATCACGGATTTACGCGATCGTTGGTGGAGCTTCGCAAGCGGGATGCATACAATAGAGTGAATACGAGCTTGCCGTCAATTGGAGACGCTGTTTTGTCTGAGTCCGCACTGTCACAACTTCTTGCCGATGTGTTTGGCTATACCGCATTTCGCGAAGGCCAATTGCAGGTAATTGAGGCCGTGCAACAGCAACGCGATGCGTTGGTATTAATGCCAACTGGTGGCGGGAAGTCACTCTGTTATCAATTACCCGCATTGCACTCAGACGGATTAACCGTGGTGATTTCGCCGTTGATCAGTTTGATGCAAGACCAAGTCGAAGCACTGCAAACCATGGGGGTTGCGGCAGCCGCATTGAATAACGGTTTAACCCCAGAGCAAAACAGCGACATCATGCAGCAGCTCAATAGTAACCAAATTCGGTTACTTTATGTCAGCCCCGAGCGTGCCATGCAAGGCTTCTTTATTCGTTTGCTGCAACAATGGCCGGTGACCTTAGTGGCGATTGATGAAGCGCATTGCATTTCGCAGTGGGGGCACGATTTCCGGCCTGAATACGGGCAGCTTGGGCAATTGCGCGAGACCTTGCCGAATGTACCGTTTATGGCATTAACGGCAACCGCCGATGCTGCCACAGAAGCCGATATTATCAGTCGCCTGCACTTGCATGACCCAGTGGTCTATAAAGGCTCGTTTGATCGGCCCAATATTCGCTATGTGGTTGAAGAAAAATATAAACCGTACAAGCAAGTCACCGACTACATTAAAAAACAGCGCGGAGCTTCGGGCATTGTCTACTGTGGTAGTCGTAAAAAAGTTGAAGAGCTGGCGGAGAAGTTACAGCGCGAAGGCTTACGAGCGGCGGGTTATCATGCCGGCATGGAGCACCAGCAACGTGAGACCGTGCTACGTGGCTTTGTTCGCGATGATATCGATGTGGTGGTAGCCACCGTCGCCTTTGGCATGGGTATCAACAAACCTAACGTGCGTTTTGTCGTGCACTTTGATGTGCCGCGCAGTGTCGAAGGTTACTATCAAGAAACAGGTCGCGCTGGCCGTGACGGCTTAGCAGCGGAAGCAGTATTGCTCTATGACCCATCTGATGCGGCCTGGATAAAATCTATCATTCACGATCATCCCGATGAAGATCGTCGCCGTATTGAGCTGCATAAGTTTGCCGCCATGCAAGCTATGAGTGAAGCGCAGACCTGCCGCCGCTTAGTGTTACTGAACTACTTCAATGAATATCGTGACAAGCCCTGTGGCAACTGCGACATCTGTCTTGATCCGCCACGCCAATATGATGGCACTGTGGATGCGCAGAAAGTGTTGTCTTGCGTTTATCGCGTGGGCCAGCGGTTTGGCGTCAATCATGTGATTGATGTATTGCGTGGTAGTAAGTCACAACGCTTGGTGGAGTTAGGTCACGACAAGCTATCCACCTATGGTATTGGCGCCGAGCAAAGCCATGAATATTGGTTAGGTGTGGTTCGCCAGCTCATCCATCGTGGTTTAGTGATTCAAAACGTGCAGCAATTTGGTGTGTTACAACTGACCGACGCCGCACGGCCCGTGTTGCGTGGTGAAGTTGCATTACAACTAGCAGAGCCGCGCATTAACCTGGTGGTGAGTAAACCTCGTGTAGCCGACCGTGGCGATTATGACAAAGTATTGTTCCGCCGCTTGCGCGCGCTTCGTAAAGCTATTGCAGATGCTGAAGAAGTGCCGCCATTTGTGGTGTTCAACGACACCAGCTTGGTTGAAATGGCCGTCAGTTATCCAACCGATGAAACGGCAATGCTCGCTATCACTGGCGTAGGACAGAAAAAACTTGAGCGTTACGGGCAAGAGTTCATCGCCGCAATTACTGCCTATTTAGACGCCGACGATGAACCGATTAGCAGCTTTTAAACTGCTGGCGCAAAGTAATATCGCCATAACTCCATCACTACAGGCACAATCGATAACACTAAAATAAGTGCCATGGTGATATTGAATAGACGCTGCATGATGGGATTAGTCAAAATCTTGCGCAGTAACGAACCAAACACTAACCACACACCTACGCACGGAAACGCCATCAGCAAAAATGCCAAAGTGATTGCTAATACTTCGAGTAACGGCGAACCATGCACTGTGGTGAACGCCGCGACGGCGCCTGAAGCCATCACCCAAGCCTTTGCATTCACCCATTGAAATAATGCCGCCTGCCAAAACGTAAACGGCTTTTTCTCGCCCTTTTTAATGGCTTGCGGCTCAGCAGTACCAATATGCCAAGCTAACCACAACAAATAGAGCACGCCGAGAACTTTAATGAGCTGATGTAAATTTGGGAACCGATCAAAAATCACGCCAAAACCCAACCCCACCAGCAACACCATCAGGGGGAAGCCAAAACAAATGCCTAAAAAGTGCGGCATGCTAGCCTTAACGCCATAGTTCATGCCGGATGACATGATCATGACGTTGTTCGGACCCGGTGTTATGGTCGTTGAGAAAGCAAAGAATAAGACAGCGATAAAGATCTCAAACATAAGAAAAGCCATAGAAAGATATTAGCTATTGGATATTAGATATTAGCAAAGGCACGGAGTCACATGCGATCAATTCTTCGTTAATTTCGGCTAAGCTGTTTAGTAATTACTAATATCCAATATCTAATAGCGAATATCGAAGTGGAGGTTGTAATGTTATCAATGACGTTAGCACTGATGCTCAGTGGCACACCGGCCGAACCAGCTAATGCCACACTCGAAATCACCGAATGGCAGGTGCCATGGGAAAATTCACGGCCGCGCGACCCTTATGTCGCGGCTGAAGATGAAGTTTGGTTTGTCGGCCAACGTTCAGATTACGCCGCCGTGTTAAATCCGCAAACCGGTGAGATGAAACGTATTGATTTGCCGGAAGGTGCAGGGCCACACAATATTATCGTGGACGATCGCGGTGCTTGGTATGCAGGCAACAAAGGTACACATATAGGCAAGATTGATCGTGATACCTACGAAATCACGCAATATCCGTTGCCGGGTAAAGGGCGTCGCGACGTGCATACCATGGAATTCGATATGAATGGCGATATTTGGTTTAGCGCTCAAGGGGCGAATCAAATTGGCCACATGGATGCCAAAACCAACAACATCACATTATGGGATGTGCCGACCAAAAATGCTCGGCCATATGGTCTTGTGGTGTTTCAGGGTAAACCATGGGCCACGTTGTTTGGCACGAATAAACTCGTAACACTTGATGACAACAACGAAATTAAAGAGATTCAGCTGCCGCGTGATAATAATCGTCCGCGTCGCTTAGGTGTCGATGCACACGGCCATTTTTGGTATGTCGATTATGCTGGCGGCTATTTAGGACGTTGGAACCCAGCCACAGATGAAATTAAAGAATGGCCGATGCCAGCCGGCGTTCGCGCGATGCCCTACGCCATGGCGGTTGATAACCGCGGGTATGTATGGGCTGCTGAAACCGGTGTTCAGCCAAATCGTATCGTCGGTTTTGATTCGGTCAGCGAAACGTTCACCAAACCATTTGAGGTAGAAAGTGGTGGCGGCACCATTCGCCACATGGTCTACGATCCAGATAGCCGCGCACTTTGGTTTGGTACTGATGCAAATACCGTCGGGCGTGCTACTATCACCTACTATGAATAGGGCGTTAGTAATACAAGGACACGGATTTTATGTCATCTGACAATCACTGGCGGGTGATTCGTCTGGCCGAATTTGAGCGGCCAGATGCACCCGCGAGCACCCGCGTACAACAGCTATTCCAGCACATTCGAAATTTATTCCCGCAATCTGATGAAGCCGCTGACGATGAAGAGCAAGCGGATTTTCCGGGGTATCGCGAGTTTGATTTAAAAGCTGGTGCCGATGCGCTTGAAGATGCGCTTGGCGAATGGCGTGCTGAGGGTGACGCTGGCATAAAGTTTTTAATTAGTCCGCCATTTAGTGGCACAGCTGCCATTGCCCGTGAATGGGCTCAGCGGCACCATTGGAATAAGTTAACGGCGCCTGCAGAAGCTCAGCTAAGTGGCGTTGATATCGATGCCTGGTGGCAAGACCAAGCAACCGAGCAGTGGCTGATTGATGATCTTGCCAACTACTGGCAGCGCCGTACAGACGGCATGGCCTTTGTTCGCACGTTGTTACCCAAGCTGATGCGTGGCGAGTTGGGGCAAGGTCTGGTGATCTGCGATAGCTGGAGCTTTGCATTTTTGCAACGCGCATGGCCGGTGCATCTTCCTAATGTCTACTGCTTTGCAGCTGCCAACGAAGCGTTATTGCGACAAGTCGGTATTCAAGCTGATGAGAAAAAACTCAAAGCTTTGGCCGCTCGTGCTCTCGGTAATGTTGGCTTAGCACTGGCACTGTGGGCCGTCGAACAAAATGATGATCACGATTTGCCGAGTATGCCACCTGACTGTGGCGACGAAACCGCATTTGTTTTGTATTCCCTGTTGTTACACAGAAGCCTGAGCGGTGCAGCCCTGCAGCGACTTTTACCAACTATTGCGGCAGCTCAGCTAGACGTGCAGTTATTGCAATTACAACAAGCAAGACTGATTAGTTATAACGAAGAACAATGGCAAGTAACCGTTTATGGTTACTTAGCGGTCCGCGATTTTCTTAAAAGTCGCGGTTTTTATGTCGATGCATTTTAACAACAGACGCAAACACTAGGACCACAGTATGGAAACAGAAAAAATCATCGGTCTGTTTAAAACCGTCACCAGCGATGCGGTGATCGAAATTGCATTGGTGATTGCGGTTTCGGTTGCCATTATTTGGCTGAGCCAGAAATTATTTCCGTGGCTTGCTGAGCACTTACATGGCAAACAACGGTTGTTTGTATTAGCCATGATTCCAACCTTACGCGTCGTTGTGTTTGTTTTGGCGACGATTTGGATTGTGCCGATGGTAATTGAAACCACGGTCCAGAACATGATTGCGATATTAGGTGCGGCAGGGCTAGCAATCGGCTTCGCGATGAAAGACTACGCCAGCAGCTTAATTGCCGGCATTGTTGCCGTTTACGAGTTGCCTTATCGCCCGGGCGATTGGATTGAGGTGGATGGCACCTATGGCGAAGTGAAACATATCGGTATGCGGGCGGTGGAGTTAGTTACACCCGATGATACGGTGGTGTTTGTGCCACATTTAAAACTGTGGACTGGCTTGATTCATAATGCCAATAACGGTGGACCGAGTCTGATGTGCGTAACGAGCTTTTACTTAACGGCCGATCACGACGCGCATCAAGTGAAGCAATTGTTGGAAGATGTGGCCTTAACTAGTCCTTATGTGCAATTAAAACAGCCAATTACTGTCGTTATTAGCGAACAGCCATGGGGCACGCATTATCGTTTAAAAGCGTATCCGATTGACCCACGTCAACAGTTTCAATTTATGACGGACTTAACAGCGCGCGGCAAAGCTCGCCTACGCGCTATCGAAGTTAAGTTTGCTAACCTGTCACCAGAGCACGCTGTTCCGGTAAACCCATAGCCAGCACATACGGCGCGTCAGCTTGCTGGCGCGCTGCAAATTCGGCTTTGCTGTTCAGCCCTTGCCAGTTCATTTCAATTAACGCTTGGGCAACGGCACCACCTAATCCAGCGCCAGGCCCTAATAAGATAATATGATCAGGCGCAAACTCTTTCACCGCCGTTTGAATTGCACGGGTAAAATCATAGGTTTGTGTGACTTGATGCCCGAGCGTGTATTGATGTAAAGCGGCTTTATCCACCACATGCGGTGACCAAATATGACCACGACCATCAATTAGTGGTACTTGTGGCGCTCGAAATGCCGCGGTTGGCCATAATTCAAGGGCTTGCTGCGACGCTTCGTTCATAAATTGGGTATGGAATGCGGCGTGACCGGGTAAAATCATCGGGAACCGATCATCAACCCGAGGTAACGCTCGAACCGCCTCGGTGCAGGCCGTCTCAGAGCCGGCAAGCACCGCATAGCCACCATAGCGAATCGACATTTTCAACTCGTCGGGGAAGCGTGCGAGTTGCTCATTGACGGCATCGATATAACCTTGGTGCGGCCGCCAATCAGCATCCACAATCGGATAGATAAATTGCGCACCTTCGCCACCAGCGGTTAACTGCGCCATGCTGGTTACCAACCGTGCGCTGGTTTCGATATCCCAACAACCAGCACTTGCCATGGCGGTATACCAACCCATGGAGTTACCCGTAATACCAACAACTTCGAAGCGCTGGTCGTCGATTGCAAGGTAATCAAGGTAACCACCGGCATAAATTAATGCGGCGGCATTCTCAGGTTTCTGATGCAGCGAGGTTTTAAATAGTGGCGCTTGATCAAGCTCGGTCACCGTTGGCTGCCCTAACTGGGTGCGAACGTCGTCGATCTGATGCAATAATTGAGTTAATTCAGGCTTGTTTTCGCCGATGTTCGTCAAAATTGAACCAAGTTCCGGCTTGTTGTAAGTGCCACGACCCGGGCAAACAACCAATGCTGTTTTGCGTTCATGAGCCATTAGTTTGCCTCCAACAATTGGTTCGCTTGGTCAATGATTTGTTCGGTTGACGGCAACACGCTATAAGCCGCTTTACCCAACGGAATAAAACTATCTTCGGCGTTCAGACGCGAAACAGTGAACAAACCCGGCTTGGTTTCATGCAGCGCTGTGAATAACTCCTCGCTCAGTGAGCCACGACGGCGACATTCGTCCACAATAAGAACTTTTTTACAGCCAGCCAGTGCATCAATGATTTTATCCACATGGAGCGGAACTAAGCAGCGAATATCAAGCACGCGAACCTTACGGCCTTGGTCGGCCAGTTTCGCCGCAGCCTGACGGCTTAAGTAATAGCCATTACCGTAAGAGATAATCGCAAGCTCTTCACCGTCACCGTGAATAGAAGGCTCGCCCAATGCTGGTGTTGGTTCCGACGGGTCTGGATACTCATTTAACCAGCCGCCGTCACCTTCTTGATGTAAGTCTCGGGTCATATAGAGCGCAATGGGTTCGAGCATGATGACGACACGTTGCTCACGTGCGGCTAAATCAACGGCCTGACGCATCAGTAAGGCGCCATCACGACCATTCGATGGACACAGTAAAATCACGCCCGGAATATCGCGGAATACCGCAAACGAATTGTCATTATGGAAGTGTCCACCAAAGCCGCGTTGATACGCCAACCCGGCAATTCGAATTACCATCGGGTTGGTGTACTGACCATTGGAGAAGAATGACAGCGTTGCGGCCTCACCGCGGATTTGGTCTTCGGCGTTATGCACATAAGCCAAGAACTGAATTTCTGGCATCGCGATAAAGCCTTGCTGCGCCATACCAATCGCTAGCCCGAGAATACTCTGTTCATCCAGTACCGTATTCAGTACCCGATTCGGACCAAAGGCTTCCATCAAGTGCTGCGTGACGTGATACACGCCGCCTTTCTTGGCAATATCCTCACCACACATGACGATGTTTTGGTGTTGCGCCATCAAATCGTGCAGGGCTAAGTTAATCAGTTTTGCCAGATGCTGTGGTTTCCCAGCATTGTGCTTGTCCCACTTAAATAAGTTAGCGCGTTGTTCACCGCTTACCGGAACGGGGAAGTCACCTTTGCGCCGCGGCGGTACAATCGACGCCATTACTTGTTCTGCGGTTTCTAGCTTCGGCTGCTGTGATGCTTGTGTTGCAATACGCGCAATACGTTGCTGCTGCTGTTGCACATAAGCAATCAACTGTTGGTGATCGAGTAATCCTCGGCTAATCAATGCTACACAGCTGTGTAGCAATGGGTCACGTTCGCTGTCGAGCGCAATTTCTTGTTTGCTTCGATACGCCACTTCCGCATCAGCACCGGCATGCCCGAATAAGCGTACGGTGCGTAAATGCAGGACCGCAGGTTTACGTTTTTGTCGCACATAATCGGCTGCTTCGCGCGCGACTAAATAGGTTTCGGCTAAGTTACTGCCATCAGCAAAGAAATATTTCAACGACGGACGTTGACTCAGTTGCTGCTGTATCCAGCCTTTGGGTGTATGCGTGGAAATACCCAATCCATTGTCTTCACACACCAACAGCAGCGGCATTGGGATTTGCTGGTACGCTGCCCAGCTGGCCGAGTTAATGGCGCCGAGTGCAGTCGAGTGGTTAGCTGAGGCATCCCCAAAACTGCACATCGCAATCGCGTCATGTGGCCATGTGCCTTGATGGTTTAAGCGCTTCGATAAGCCAATCGCAAAAGCAGTACCCATGGCTTTGGGCACGTGTGAGGCAATGGTGCTGGTTTGTGGCGGCACGTTTAAATGCAAGCTGCCGAGTACTTTATGGCGACCGCCGGCAATCGGCTCATCGGCCGAGGCCGCAAAGCTGAGCATCATGTCGTATAACGGTGTGCTTCCAGGCGATTGCTTGGCGCGCTGAATAAAGAATGCGCCACTGCGGTAGTGCAAAAATGCTGGGTCAGTAACGCGTAATGCTTTGGCGACGGCAGCGTTGCCTTCGTGGCCGGCACTACCAATGGTGTAAAAGCTTTGCCCAGCCGCTTGCATCAACCGTGATTGTAAATCCAGTAAACGGCTGTCGAGTTGCGACTCGAATAAATCAAATAAGTCTGCATCGCTTAAAACTCCTCCGGCGGCATGCGCCGGGGGTAAGCGACGGTCATCAATACGCTGGATAAACTCCACCAGCCACGGGTGCATTGCTGCAGCCATAGGGAAACCTCCTGCGACCGAGTGGGTTTAACCGAATGCTTGTAAACCAGTTTGAGCGCGACCCAAAATTAACGCGTGAACATCGTGCGTGCCTTCGTAGGTATTTACCGCTTCAAGGTTCATTACGTGACGAATCACATGGTACTCATCAGCGATACCGTTTCCGCCGTGCATATCGCGGGCAACGCGAGCGATATCCAACGCTTTACCACATGAGTTGCGCTTAATGAGTGAAATCGTTTCTGGTGGTAACTGGTCTAAATCCATCAAACGGCCAGCTTGCAGGCAGCTCAACAAACCAATGGTAATCTCAGTTTGCATATCAGCTAACTTCTTCTGAATAAGCTGGGTTGCTGCCAGTGGACGGTTGAATTGCTGACGGTCAAGCGTGTATTGACGCGCCGCATGCCAACAAAACTCAGCGGCACCTAATGCGCCCCATGCAATACCGTAACGCGCTTTGTTCAAGCAACCGAACGGACCTTTCAGGCCGCTGACATTCGGTAGCAAAGCATCTTCCGGCACTTCGACGTTATCCATCACAATTTCACCCGTAATCGACGCGCGTAGTGAGAATTTGCCTTCGATTTTCGGCGCCGACAATCCTTTCATACCTTTTTCCAGCACGAAGCCGCGAATTTCACCATCAAGCTTCGCCCACACCACGAATACATCGGCAATCGGCGAGTTGGTGATCCACATCTTGCTGCCTTTGAGCACATAGCCGCCGTCAACTTTTTTCGCCGTAGTGCGCATACTAGCAGGGTCAGAACCGGCATCTGGCTCGGTCAAACCAAAGCAACCAACCCACTCACCGCTTGCCAATTTCGGCAAGTATTTCATGCGTTGCTCTTCGGTGCCGTAGGCATAAATTGGGTGCATCACTAAGCTCGATTGCACACTCATGGCACTACGATAGCCGCTATCCACACGCTCAACTTCACGCGCAATCAAGCCATAACAAACGTGGTTGACTTCAGCACAGCCGTACTTTTCTGGCAACGTCGCGCCCAATAAGCCGAGTTCGCCGAGTTCGTTCATGATTTCGCGGTCAAAACGCTCTTCGCGGTTTGCCGTTAGCACCCGAGTCATCAGCTTTTCTTGGCAGTACTGATGGGCGGTATCGCGAATCATGCGTTCTTCTTCGCTCAGCATGGATGAAAATTGGAATGGGTCTTGCCAGTCAAAAGGAAAACGAGCCATGAGAAATCCTCTGTTAAATACGTGATTCGTTGTTCGTACGTTCGTTTCACTCACTGTTCGTCCGTGCTTCGCACTCTTCGAATAGCGCAGCGGACGAACAGCGAAGCGCACGAATAACGAACAACGCTTTTTTATTTGTTCTCACTTTACTCCTGTTTGTTGTAAAGTTAAATCATATAAAAACTAAACCAGCTATAGCTTTTACCTATGGATTTACGGCAACTAAATTACTTCGTCGCAGTGTACGAAAACGGCAGTATTAGCGCAGCTGCGCGCGCCTGTCATGTCGCGCAACCCAGCTTGTCAGCGGCGTTGCAGCAACTCGAAGATGAGTTGGGCGCCGTGCTGTTTATCAGACAATCGCGAGGCGTCACGCCGACCGAAGATGGTGAGCGCTTGTATGGCCATGCAGGGCGCCTGCTGAGTCAAATGCAGTCGCTTAAGGCGTCGTTTCGGCACAGTGTCAAGCGGGTGCAATTCCGGTTGGGCTTGATTCGCGCGTTGGGCGTGGAACGAATGAGTCAATTGCTACGAGAATTTAGCGCTGGTGTTGAAGGGCTAGAACTACATTTGGTTGAGCCAGAAGATGAAGCGGATGCGCGAATTATCACGCCCAAAATGCTCAAGGCTGGCGAACAGTTTTTGCCAATATGGACCGACCATTTTTTGATTGCGTTGCCAGCAGGCCACCCGTTAGCACTGAAGCAAAGTTTGCAACTGGAAGACTTTGATGGACTCGCCTTGATCAAGCGGACACCGTGCGATGCCTGGTCGCAGTTTTATCCGGAACTTATTCGCAATGGTATCCAGCCAGATATCCGCGCAGACATTCACACGATTGAATATGCACTGGGCTTAGTTTCTGCGGGCGTTGGAGTCGCGTTGGTTCCGGACTTTGATGTGCTGCACGAACGCCAAGATGTCGTTTTACGCCCTTTGCAAGACGTGACATTACAGCGCACGATTGGTTTGGCCTATCCGCGCTCAAAAGCGGGGCAACCGGCATTAGATTGGTTACGGCTGCTTTGCCAACAACAAAGCTAAGCGGAATTCGCGCAAATCACTCATGCAAATTTGAATTGGTTTCGGCCACCAGCTTTGGCTGCATAAAGCGCCGTGTCAGCATCGTTGAGCAAGTCATCCAACGGGCGCGCGCTGTTGCGGTTAAGAATCCCTCCAACACTAACGGTCAGCGCAATATCATAGCCATCGAAATGCAACGGCTGCGAGGCGATGCGTTCAACTAAACGTAGGCTTACTCGTTCTGCCTGTGGTCGGTCAACGTCGGCGAGTGCCACGGCAAATTCCTCACCTCCAATACGTGCGGCGACATCGCGTTCACGCATGTGATTTCGGATAATTTCGGCAACGTGGCGCAGGCATGCGTCACCTGCGGCGTGACCAAACTTGTCATTAATCGATTTGAAATGGTCGAGATCGATCATCAAGATACAGGACGGTTTTTCCAGTTGCTTATTTTGTGCGAGAAGTAGCGCACCTTGTTCAAAAAACGCACGCCGATTAAATAACTCCGTCAGTTCATCTAAATGCGCAATCTTTAGAAGCTGACGTTCATTATGGGAAAACGCGAGGACAGGAAACAGCAACGTTGTCATGGTCGTCATGATTAAGTGCGCCATGAGTAAAGAGGTTAATAAATTTTGATGCGTATCAATGTGCTGTAATGATGTGCCCGCCATCATTAACATCAACAAGCCATGCACCCCAAACAGACCCATTAATAAGTGTCGCATGACACGTGGTGTAGGTCGAATATGGCGAAGATAGTTGGCGGCAAATAGGTAAATCAAACCACAGATGATAGCGGTGATTGCTTGTGCAATCGATGCGAAAGCTTGAGCAACGACCAATACAACGGCGCTACCGGTTAACGTCAGAATGATACTCGTGGGCGCAATAGCTGTTTGTTGTCGGTATTGCCGCATGCCATGTAATGCGAGTAATGGCACGCTGATGATCAATAGATCGGCCACAAAAATGGTGAGCCAAGGTTGCTCAAGAGTGCCTCGTAGGGCAGTTAAAATGTTTGCCAACGCAAATAAGAAGCAAGCGAGCGCCCATGTCTTGAAGCTCTTTTGGGACGGGATGGCACGATGAATTGCGAGCAGTGTTGTTCCGAGTACACCATTTAAAATAATCGTCGTAATAATTAATGTCGGCAGATGAATGAACACATGCTTCTCTCGGGGTTAACAACAAACTGAACCCAGAATAGCCTGTTCGTCTGTTTCGCACAATCGAACTTACATTCACGCTCTGTTGAACGAACAGAGCGTGAATGTGAAGGTTTATTAAGACGCGATATCAAACCGGTCTGCATTCATGACTTTGACCCACGCTTTAACGAAGTCTTTCACAAATTTTTCCTGTGAATCGTCTTGAGCGTACAGCTCGGCATATGAGCGCAATATCGAGTTTGAACCAAACACCAAATCAACCCGCGATGCGGTATATTTTGTTTCATTGGTTTTGCGGTCTTTAATTGCGTAGCTGTTACGACCGGTTGGTTCCCACTTGTAACGCATATCCGTTAACGTGACGAAAAAGTCATTGGTTAAGCTACCAACCCGGTCAGTAAAGACCCCATGCTTGCTGTCACCATAGTTGGTGCCGAGCACTCGCATACCGCCCATAAGCACTGTCATTTCTGGCGCGGTTAGCCCCATTAACTGGGCGCGATCGAGCAATAACTCTTCTGGTTGCACGGTGTAGTTTTTCTTCAGCCAATTGCGGAAGCCGTCGTGAATTGGTTCAAGCGGCTCGAACGAGTCCACATCGGTTTGCTCGTCGGTGGCATCGCCACGACCAGGTGTAAACGGTACGTCAATGTTGAAACCGGCATTTTTCGCTGCCTGTTCAACAGCATAGTTACCACCAAGAACAATCACATCAGCAATGCTGGCGCCGGTCGCTTTGGCAATCGGTTCAAGCTTGCTGAGTACTTTCGCAAGACGTGCGGGCTCGTTGCCTTCCCAATCTTTCTGAGGCGCTAAACGAATGCGCGCACCGTTGGCACCGCCACGTAAATCGGAACCGCGGAACGTCCGTGCGCTATCCCACGCGGTAGCGGCAAGCTCAGCAATCGATAGCCCAGTTTCAGCAATTTTCGCTTTCACGACAGCAACGTCATAGTCTGTGTTGCCCGCAGGAATTGGGTCTTGCCAAAGTAATTCTTCATTTGGCACATCTGGGCCTAAATAGCGCGCCAATGGCCCCATGTCACGGTGAGTCAACTTGTACCAAGCACGTGCAAATACCTTTGAGAAATACTCTGGGTCGTTATAGAAACGCTCAGAAATCTTGCGATACTCTGGGTCCATCTTCATCGCCATATCGGCATCGGTCATAATTGGGTTATGGCGAATTGACGGGTCTTCAACATCAACCGGCTTGTCTTCCTCTTTGATGTTAATTGGTTCCCACTGCCAAGCACCCGCTGGGCTCTTTTTCAGTTCCCAGTCGTAAGTGAATAACAAGTAGAAATAACCGTTATCCCATTTGGTTGGGTGTGTCGTCCACGCGCCTTCAATGCCACTGGTGACAGTATCACGGCCAATGCCACGAGTTTTGGTGTTATTCCAACCTAAACCTTGTTCATAAACATCGGCGGCTTCTGGATCAGGACCTAAGTTTTCAGCTTTGCCGTTACCATGGCATTTACCCACGGTGTGACCGCCCGCAGTCAATGCGACTGTTTCTTCGTCATTCATGGCCATGCGCAAAAAGGTTTCACGCACGTCTTGTGCGGTGCGTAGCGGATCTGGATTGCCGTCAACACCTTCTGGGTTCACGTAAATTAAACCCATTTGCACTGCTGCAAGAGGGTTTTCTAATGTCTTGCTATCGTCTTTTTCGTAGCGGGTTTTACCTAGCCATTCGGTTTCTGAACCCCAGTAAATGTCTTTTTCCGGGTGCCAAATGTCTTCACGACCAAAGGCAAATCCATAAGCGGGCAAGCCCATTGATTCATAGGCCATCGTGCCGGCTAAAATGATTAAGTCAGCCCAGCTGATTTTGTTGCCGTATTTCTTTTTAATTGGCCATAACAAGCGACGTGCTTTATCGAGATTAACGTTGTCTGGCCACGAATTTAATGGCGCAAAACGTTGATTGCCGGTGCCACCGCCACCGCGACCGTCGGCAATACGGTACGAGCCCGCTGCGTGCCAAGCCATCCGAATCATTAAGCCACCGTAGTGTCCCCAATCTGCAGGCCACCACTCTTGGCTATCGGTCATCAGAGCTTTTAAATCATTTTTCAGTGCTTCCACGTCGAGCTGTTTCAACGCTTCAGAATATTTGAAATCAGGATCTAAAGGGTTTGTTTTGCGATCGTGCTGATGAAGAATGTCCAAATTGAGAGCATTTGGCCACCAGTCCATATTTGATTTGCCCGAAGCGGTGTTGCCGCCATGCATGACTGGGCATTTGCCTGCATTGTCACTCATAAAAACTCCTCGTTTCAATTCGTTAGCATCATCACGTCTCAATGATAATGACTCTACCCTACGCTTATAATGAGTCTAGTCAAAGTAAATAAAAACGACCAACGTAATAGCTTTTTTCGATGAAACTCGGTTTAATAGCCCAGTATTTCAAGAATAAGAGACAGTCTCATGACCTCATTACGCCAAGCCTATCAACAAGCTGCCTGCGATGCGCAGTGGTCAATCTTGCGCCACCCGCCAGAAACAGCAAATTGGTCTGCACCCAACATCACATCTTGTTCTGCATGAACAAGATGGCTATCAGCAATTGTGGGGGCTCAAAGGCCAGTTATTGGGTGATGCGGAGGATGTGTTAACGCTGAACGATTTAAAACAAGCCAAAACGGAAGAACTAGCGGCAATTGTGCTGGAGTTACCGATGCGTGAAATTGGCGGCCATGTTCCATTTGCATATTAATCGCGACGAAGAGGCGCTAATTCAAGCCATTACTGATTATGCCAATGCAACCGGGGTGGTTGTGCTACCGTTACCGCGTGCGCGCATCAATCATCAGTGCATGTGCGAAATCAGCGTAGGTCGCCGCACCATGAAGCAACCTCCCGCATTTTGGCAGAACCACCTCAGCGCTTGTTTGTCGTATTAAAAATTCGCGATATGTGAAAAAGCATAACTGCTGACGCAAAAATGAAAAAGGATAATATTATTCCTTCAGCTAGAAGCCGATATAGCGACACTGGTTGATAGGATGTCATGCTTCGCAGCTCTTGAAAAATTATAGAAAAAGCTCCGAGGCCGACAGTCACCCCTAGGAGTATCTCGCCAAAGGTTCGCCAATAAACAAGACTTCCCTTAGTGTATGTACATGGTTTATTGAGAGTTTGTCTACTCATCTTCCGATAAAGGAAATACCCAAAGATTACTCCTAAGGCGAATAGCTTTGAAAGTTCATAGTAAGTAAACATAATAATCTGCCCTTTACTTACAGTTTTAGTTGATTTCCCACGCTTGCTTTCCGCCCTCGGAATTTGGTGAATGCCAAAACCCTTGTAACCAAGAAGTTGATAGATAATTAGTCGCGGCGATCAAGTCGTTAGTAGAAAAGCCGTTTTCTCCAAGCATCGGGTCAATGCAAACAATAAAGGACGAACAGTTCAGGGGAGAATCCGGGCATAAAACATAAGTAGAACAGCTGTTAGAATTTACGATAAGACTCGGGTCTGTGCATCCAAAAGGATCACCATTACAGTTTTCGCTTATATAGGAATCGTAATCAATCGGAGCATGACTCCGTGCGTATCGGAGCATTTCCTCGGCGGTCGCATCGCAGACTTCATCTAAAACGTTTGGGCCAAATGCACCAGATACGGCAGCTATGCCGCTGGAAACACTTTGAGATAAGTTGTACATCCTTAAACCTGCATTGACTAATGCTCCGCCAATGAATACAGATGTTACTTGACATCCGAGAGATATGCCTTCAATTTCATCTGCTTCGTCAGCGAATACTGGTCTTGAAAAGAGCAATGTAAACAGTAAACAACCGATTACTAGTTTCCGATTTGAGACTTCCATGTTAACTCCTTAAACTTAAATAAGTTAATCAAATACTAGTCTAGTGTTCTGGAAACTCAAGCTACTTATAGAATAGTGTGAGTTAATTATAATTAACTTACGACAACGAGCGTCATGCACTCAATCGGACACACTGGAATGCAGGCGGGTTCGTCGTAGAAGCCGACGCACTCGGTACATTTATTCACGTCCACAACATAGTGTTCTTTGCCCATGGCAATGGCATCATTCGGGCATTCAGGAACACACATATCGCAATTAATACAATCGCTATCAATGACTACAGGCATTGGTCACCTCCACGACGGGAATGGTTTGTTGCGTTTTCGTCTCACCAAGTTTTATCAACATACTGAACTGGGCATCATCATCAGTCAGCGCAATCGGTAGTTGCACATGAACCTGACGACCGGCGCCAGCCGCGCGCGACAATGGTTCATCTTGTGCGTCGCGCATCGCGTCTAGCGTAAAGAACACATTTCCTGATGGCTTCATCAGAATGAGTGTGTCGCCAACAGCGAAAGCATTTTTGACATCCACATAAGCGTTAGCGCCTTCAGCAGAAAGTATTTCACCAACCAAGAGTTGCTCGCCAAGGCTATGGCTGGTGTCGTAGTTTTGCGTGTCGCTGGGCACATGACGGCGCAAGAAACCTTCGGTAAATCCGCGGTTCGCCATACCTTCGAGTTCTGCTAGCAAGCCTCGGTTGAAGGGTTTGCCAGCCACTGCGTCATCAATCGCGCGACGATAAATTTGCGCGGTACGGGCAACGTAATATGGCGATTTCGTGCGCCCTTCAATTTTTAACGAGTGCACCCCCATGCGGGTGAGCGCCTCAACGTGTTCAATGCCGCGTAAATCTTTGGAATTCATGATGTAAGTGCCGTGCAAATCTTCGTCCATCAGCATGTACTCGCCAGGGCGCTGTGGTTCGGTGAGTAACACGGGTGTATCAATTGGATTGAACTGACCAACGGCATCTTCGGCAGCGTCATGTACCTGATACGGCCAGCGACACGAGTTCGTACAAGCGCCTTGATTCGGATCTCGCTTATTAAAATAGCCGGAGAGCAAGCAGCGGCCGGAGTACGCCATGCACAAGGCGCCATGCACAAACACTTCAATTTCCATATCTGGACATTTTTTGCGGATCTCAGCGATTTCGCGAACTTCGAGTTCGCGTGACAAAATCACCCGTTCAATACCTTGTTGCTGCCAAAACTGCACCGCTGCCCAATTGACGGTGTTGGCTTGCACACTCAAATGCAGTGCCTGTTCGGGATGGTGCTGACGGAGCAACATGACAATGCCAGGATCAGAAACAATCAGAGCGTCCGGTTTTAATGCCACAACCGGTGCCATATCTTCCACAAACGAAACTAACTTCGCATTATGCGGCGCAATATTGACCACCACATAAAACTTTTTGCCGAGTGCGTGAGCCTCGTTAATACCTTGTTCCAAGCGCGGTAAATCGAATTCGTTGTTGCGCACGCGCAAGCTATAACGTGGTTGGCCGGCATAAACAGCATCGGCTCCATACGCAAATGCTAAGCGCATGGCTTTCAGGCTGCCGGCGGGGCTCAATAATTCAGGTCCAGATTGATGTGATGACATAACACCCTTGTGTAAACTGCAGTCGGTTGTGGTCGAAACGGACGTTAAAATTTTGGCTGGGTAGTTTATACCTCGCTAGCACCGGTTTTGTTGATCGTCGTCAAGGTTTGCGCAAATTGCTGCAGGCGCGCAGTACGACTATTTTCCGGCAACCACACATCAATTAAATGCGCTCGATCAGGGTCAGCCCAAGCCTGTGCAAAGGCGGCCGCAAAACTTTGCTGGTCGTGTGCGCGTAAGCTGTGAATCCCCATGGATTCCGCCAGTTGCGGAAATTGCCAATGTTGCAACGCCGTGGCTTTCAGGGTTGGTGCAAACGTAGCAATCATGTCCCACTTGTGATTGTTAAATAGCACGACAATTGGGCGGCAGCCATAACGTAAACTATGCGCAAGCTCCAATCCCGTCATTAAGAAAGCGCCATCACCAACCAACACCACCGGTCGACGCTGGCTGGTAACATACACCCCAAGAGCCGCCGGAATCGCGTAACCCATCGACGCATAATAAGCGGGTGCCAAAAACTTGGATGGCGAGGCTTGTAACGAGGCAAACAAGCAATCACCGACATCACTGATAATGGGGACAATTGCTCGCTGGCGGCTCAGTTGCTGATGAATTTCACGAACGACGGTATCCGCACCAAAGTGGTCTGGTTCCGGCTGCTTGATTGGGGTTAAATCGCGGTGCTCAAATAAGGGTAGTGGCTCACTTGCAAGACGTGTGCAAAATAACTTCAAGGGCTGCTCTGGGAAGTTAACTCGGTAAAAGTGCTGTGAACGAATGAGTCGCTGATGCGCGCTAAAATTACTGTCGGTATATATCACGCCCATTGCAAGTATCAAATCAGCATCATCGAGCAGTTGGTGCGCACGGGTATTACTGGCACCGCAAAACACACCCCCATAGCAACTATGTTCTGGATCCACGCTGGCGCGCCCCAACAACGTGGTCACCAGCGGAATATTGAACTGCTCTGCCAGTCTTTCTAAGGCCAACTGCGCACCACTACGACGCACGTTCACACCGCTCAAAATGACTGGACGTCGCGCCGTACTTAGCGCGCGGACTAACTGCTGATAGCCAATTTCATCAATCACTTTTGGGGTGGGGTGAGCGTTCACTTTCACTGGCGCAATTTTAAAATCGACCGCATCACGTGGCACTTCAATAAGTACTGGGCGCGATTGTTGTTGGCACTGGTGGATGACATGTTGCAGCTGCTCTGCCACCGTCGCTGGATTGTCGAGACGAACTTGCGCGCAGGTTATTTCACTAAATACGGTGCGCTGTGAATCGATGGTTTTCGCTTGGTGATGAATTTGTAAACCTGAGGCAATTTCTTTGGCACTCGGGTAGCCGGCGATAATGATCAGCGGTACATATTCTTCGTAGGCTTGTGCCACGGCATTGACACCATTCAGTGCACCGGCACCGTAGGTTAGAGCGATGGCGGCCGGTCGATTAGCACAACGCGCAGCAGCATCGGCAGCGTAGACTGCAGCTGGCTCATGCGTTAAATAATAAAACGGCAGGGCGTCGGGTTGGTCCTGTAATTGCTGCAGCAATGGCAGAATAAAATCCCCAGGAATGCCAAACAGTTCGTTCACGCCGCATTCGCGCAAGGACTGCGTTAGTAGCTTACCTAGTTGCATCACCAAACCTCCCAAACAAAATCAGCCCACAAGTGTGGGCTGATTCATGCGGCAAAGTTTTGATGTGTATCAATAAGCTTACTGGTCTTGGTTCACCATCCACACCGCTGCTTCAACACGCGAGCGTAAGCCTAATTTTTTCAATAAATGCTTCACGTGTACTTTCACAGTGCCATCAGAAATATCGAGTTCTCGGGCAATCACTTTGTTACTCATGCCCTTAGCGATTAACTCAAGAATTTCGCGTTCACGGTTGGTCAACCCGTCCAGTTTACTGGCGGTTGGCGCAGATGGACGGCGCAATGCCGTGGCAAGTACCTCAGTAATCGCTTCACTCAGCACCATTTTGCCTTCAATGGCGCGTTGGATTTGATCGAGCAGGAGCTCTGGATCCATGTCTTTCAAGAGATAACCATCGGCACCGTTGGTAATGGCCGTGACAACATCTTCATCTGCATCTGAAACGGTGAGCATAACAATGCGCGAGGTCACGCCGTTATCACGCATGCGCTTAAGCGTTTCCAAGCCATCCATACCCTGCATATTTAAATCCAGGATAATCAAATCAGGGTCTAACTCTTCGGCTTTTACCAACGCGTCTGCGCCGTTGCTACACTCAGCCACAACCTCAAGGCCATCTTCAAGTGAAATGAGTTGTTTCAAGCCCTTGCGCAGCAGTGGATGATCATCCACAAGCATGATGCTAGCGGGGGTGTCAGACATGACAAGCTCCTTGTTTGTGTCACTTTTTATTGCGTTTGGTCAGTATTCTAAAGCACGTATTGTTACACAATGTTGTGCCACAAAGTACAGATTAGCGCAAACTATCCCCTTAGAGGTAGTTTCAGTTGCCTCTTCTGCGTTGCCCACTTATCACTCTCGCTGAATTGTTGTATTGCGTTGCATCACGCATAGTTCATAGCATGAAAAATACTAGGAGCTACCCGTGAATACAGTGCGCACATCATCGACAATCGACAAGCCAACAGCAATCAATTTGATTGTTGGCATGACGTTGTGGATGAGTCTCAGTGTGCTCGTGGTACAGCTATTTACGGTTGATGCTGGATTTGATTTTGCACAACTTTATCGTTTGCTGGCAATTTCTGGGCTCAGCGCAACAGTTTGCCATTTTGTCTTCTTCTGGCTGGGCGAGCGAGCCATGCAAGCGCGCTTCATTTACTTGAGCACCGCCGCCTTATTGCTGCCCGCCATCGCCATGATTTGGTTGCTTATGCATCCACCAATTTCATATACCGCGTTGCAATGGCTGGCTGCCGCCTGCGGTTTTGGCGGCGCGCAGTTCATTGCTTTTACCCGCAATGACAAAATTGACCAAACGGGTCTTGGTTGGACACTTGCCGTCAATGCCGGTATCGCCGGTGTCGGAATCGTCATTGCACAAGCGGCGTTACCGTTTCTTTCGAGTCTCAATTTATTTGGGGCGTCACCTTGGTTTACAGCGCACGGAAGCGGCGACATCGTAGGCGTTATTGCGCCAGGTGCGCCGCTTTATTTAGCGAATATCGGCTGGTTGATTATTGCTGCCATTGCACTCGCCACTATTACTTGGCAGGTTGCACGACATTCATTGGTAGAACAAGCGCCGCCACTTGGTACGCTGACGAATCGAACGCATTACCGGGCTATTTTACGCAACAAACATACTTGGTTGATGACATTGTTTTATGTCATGGCATTTGGTTCGTTTATTGGTTTCACCATTACCTTTCCGTTGAGCTTGCAAACCTTCAGTGCCACTTATGCTCCGAGTGCTTTAACTTATGCCTGGATAGGCCCACTGCTTGGTGTATTGGCGCGACCCTTTGGCGGCTGGCTAGCTGATTTGTTTGGTGGTGCCAAGGTCACGCTCTGGTGTGCGCTGGTGCTGGCGGTAAGTTGTATTGTCGCTGGCGCGATAACCTACCAAGCCAGCCAAAGCGCGATGCCAGAGCAGTGGTTTCTCGGTTACTTACTTGTATTTTTGATAATTTTTATTGCGACCGGCGCAGCCAGTAGCGCAATTTTTCGTAGTGTGAGTGTGGTCTTGCCGCTAGAGCAATTGCCACTGGCATTGCGTTGGCTCACGGCGGTGGCAACCGCAGGAGCCGCATATATTCCAGCGCTTTGGTACATCAACAGTACTCACGCCACCCCAGCTATTGCGTTGTTTGTGTTCGCGGCTTTCTATCTGTTGTGTGCAGTGCTCGTTAGCATCATGTATTTGCGCAACAACAGTGAGTTTTACAATCCGTAAACTTATGCCGGATATGGCTCGCTTTGCCGCTCTAAAATATATTGCGGGGTAAATTCAAAATACACACCAGTACCACCGACCTCGCGCCGCTGAATTGAGATTTTTCCACCTAAGTGACGACTCCGTTCCTGCATAATCGCTAGGCCGTAGTGGTTCAGTTTTTCTGCGTTTTCTGGGATACCAATGCCATTATCTTCAATACTCAAGTGAATTTTTTCCTGATTATCTTGCGATAACCGCACCACCACATCTGAACCCTGACTATGGTGAATGGTATTTTGACAGGCTTCACGAATAATCTGCAGCAGATGAATTTCCTCGTGGGGCACGAGCGGGGTGTTCTCTAACTGGTAGTCTAAGCGGAAGGCAATATCCGACTGTTCGCCAAACTGCTTCATGGTGGTTTGCAACGCATGCAGTAAACCAGCACCGTCGACTTTCAAACGGAACGTTGTTAATAACTCGCGTAACTGACGATATGCCGCATTTAAGCCCTCTTTCAACTCTTCAGCGACATCTTCAATCACTTCGCGGTTGTCTTTCTCAATGGCTTTGTTTAGTCGCGTGACCTGAATTTTCAAATAGGACAAAGCTTGCGCCAACGAGTCATGTAGCTCGCGCGCAATCACGGTGCGCTCTTGAATGAGCGCTAAACGGCGCACTTGCTCTTCTTCTTGCTTCAAGCTTAAGGCGACGGCAAGTTGGTCGGCAACAGACTGAATCAACTGTTGCTGCCAATCATTGAGTTGTTCCGACAGCGGACAACGGGCAACTAATACGCCATAGCTGTGATCTTCGCGTTCAATAGCAAAGCGATAAATCCGTTGATTATCTTGGATTGAAACGCCGGCACCAGCATTCACGCATTGGCTACAATCCACGCCCTCACAAGGGTCAAACGATGCGCCAATCGGTTGAACTTGTAAGTATGGCTTATTACCCGCTTCGGTAATCAAACAGAGCTCAATATCATCCACTTCGGATGCGCGCTTCAAGCCGTTCACAATCTCCGTAAAATCGTGATAGCCAGGTGAATGCTCAATAATCATGCGCGCGGTGTCATATAAAAACTGTAGACGTATGTTTGATTTTTGAATGGCTTTGGTTTGTTCGTCGACGCGTTTTTCAAGATTGCCATACATAAAGCCAATGGCTTCATTCATTTTATTTAAGGTACCAGCGAGCACACCGAGCTCGTCTTTCATCGGATGCTTCACTCGCGCGGTGAAATCACCTTGACCAATACGCCGCGCTGCCTGCGTTAATACCTCAAGTGGGTAGCGCACCCGCGTGCGTAACCAATAGAAAATCACAAAGGCCAGACCAATACTGGCGAATAAGCTCAGTACTTGAATAGAGCGAATCGAACGAATTCGGGTTTCGGCATCTTGCTGAATAGCCGTCACAAACGCATTGATTTGATCAATTTGCGGCTCAATTTCAGTCATAAGTCGATTCGCTGGTATCTCGCCGCTGTCAACGCGCTGTTGAAAGTTTTGCCAGCTTTCCTGCGTGGCGCGATATAAGTCCGTTAGAGCACTTTGCTCATGTTGGAAGCGATTAAATACATTATGATTCCAGCTTTCGCTCAAAGCTTGCGCCACTGCTTCCGCTTTTTCGGGCGAGTGCATAATATGCCAGCTGTACTGATAGGCTTGGTAACGCAACGAACCGGCAACGTTAATCGCTAGCGCATCATGGTCGGCTTTTTCAGACAGCCAATACGAGGCTAATAGCGTTAAGATGGTTAAACCCACCATGGCGCTCAAAGCAATACCAATTCGAGTAACAATAGAGAACTTATTCATAACACCTGCGTTGTTGCGGTTTGCACTTGCGACTGTATAGTTTAACGCCAAACCTACTAATGTGCGAATACGGAGTTGGGCATGGAACATGAGTTTTGGCATGAGCGGTGGCAGAAGCGCGAAATCGGCTTTCACCGACACGATGTACATCCATTGTTAACGGCAAACATCCACCAAGTGGCAACGCCTGGCACGACGGTATTTCTCCCGTTGTGCGGGAAGTCGCTGGATATGCACTGGTTACTTGAGCAAGGTTATCGGGTGATTGGTATTGAGCTCAGTGAGATGGCGATCAAAGAGTTTTTTGCGGAGCACAACATACCCTACCAAGCCGAAAAAGAAGGCCCTTTGGTTGCTTATCGGGCGGAGGGCTTGTGCATTTATCAAGGTGATTTTTTCGAGCTAACCGAAGCTCATTTGCATGCGATATCGGCATGGTACGATCGTGCCGCTATGGTCGCCTTGCCACCAACCATGCGCGCTAAGTACGCGGCCCATCTGCAAGAGATTTTGCCCGCTACAGCAAAAGGCCTGTTAGTGATGGTTGAATATCCCGATGGTTATTGGAAGGGCCCGCCGTTTGCGGTTTCTACCGACGAAATAATGGCAAGCTATAAGGCGAGTTATGCGATTGAAATATTGCCATTGCTACCAGGATTTACACTAGGCGGCGATGCCAATGTCACTGAGCGTGGTTATATTTTGTCGCCGAAGGCTGTCGATTAGAGCAGGCAAAAAAAAGCCCGAGACGGTTGGGAGGCCTCGGGCTAACATCACCGTGGAATTACCACGGACAACAACACAAGTTGTTACTTCACAGTGACCGGTTTTGCGTCCTCTTCAGCTTCTTGCTGTTTGCCGAACAGGCCAATAACAACCTGATAAGCCACTGCAAGACCACCGATGATAAACACCACGTCACCGACAGTACGAATCCAACGTAAGCTCTCAAGCAATGGCTGTTGCATGAATTCTTCGCTACGTGCGTACCACAAGCCTTCAGATGCCGATGCAAAGAACTGGATGAAGCCAATAGGCAACAAACTAGTGAACAGCATCATGCACAGACCAATGTTCATCCACCAGAAGGCGGTTTTCATGATCTTATCGTTGAATGCGAAGTTCGGACGAATGTAGCGCAAGATAAGTAGTACGAAGCCAATTGCTAAGAAACCGTACACCCCAAACAATGCTGCGTGAGCGTGAGTTGGCGTAGTGTTCAAGCCTTGGATGTAATACAGCGCAATCGGTGGGTTAATCATGAAGCCCAATACGCCAGCACCCAAGAAGTTCCAGAACGCAACCGCAACGAAGCACATCAGAGGCCACTTAATGCGTTGCATCCAATCAGCACGTTTCTGTAAGCTCCAGTTTTCCCAAGCTTCGTAACCAAGTACAACCAATGGTACAACTTCAAGCGCTGAGAACGTCGCGCCGACCGCCATAATTGGAGTTGTTGTACCTGAGAAGTACAAGTGGTGGAAAGTACCTGGTACGCCACCTAACATGAACAATGATGCTGAAGCCAATGAAGCGGCAGTAGCCATACGACGTGACACTAAGCCCATGCTATGGAAGATGAATGCTAACGCTGCGGTTGCAAATACTTCGAAGAAGCCTTCTACCCACAGGTGAACAATCCACCAGCGCCAGTATTCCATGATTGAAATGTGAGTACGCTCGCCGTAGAAGAAACCAGCGCCGTAGAACAAGCCAATCGCAACCACTGAAGCAGTTAATAGCGCCAGTAAGTTTTTGTCACCAGGCTGTTTGAAGGCGCCGACAACACCACGCAACATTAAACCTAACCAGAACACGATACCGGTGAACTTACCAATCTGCCAGAGACGGCCTAAGTCGACGTACTCATAGCCTTGGTGACCCAACCAGAAGTTAAGGTTTTCAGGCATGATTTGCGCGATAGCTAAGTAGTTACCGATGAATGAACCGGCGACAACCACAACCAATGCCCAGAACAAGATATCGACACCGAGTTTTTGGTATTTCGGATCTTTGCCACCGTTGATAATCGGAGCAAGGAACAATCCTGCAGCCAAAAAGCCAGTTGCAATCCAGAATAGTGCGGCCTGAATGTGCCAGGTACGTACCAGTGAGTATGGGAACCACTGCGATACGTTGATGCCATAGAACTCTTGGCCTTCAACGGTATAGTGGGCGGTGAAACCACCGAGGAAAATTTGCACAATAAACAGCGCCATGACCAAGAACAGGTATTTACCCAGTGCTTTTTGTGACGGTGTTAAGTTAACCAAGCTAATTGGATCTTTTTTCGGTGCTTCAGGCTCTTCTTCGTCATGGTCACGCAAGAACGCCCAAGCCCAAATCAAGCCACCAACACCGGCGATCAATAAGATAATTGAAACCAAAGACCAAATGATATTTTCTGCACTTGGTTTGTTATCAATTAACGGCTCATGTGGCCAGTTGTTGGTATAAGTGACGTCACTATCAGGACGCTCGGTTGCCGCTGCCCACGCAGTCCAGAAGAAAAACTGAGTCATTACTTCGCGACGCTCTGCGCTTGGTAATGTGTTTTCTTTCATGGCATAGCTTTCACGGGTACTACGCAGTGACAAGTCATCGCTGAACAAACGGCTGTAGTATTCAGCGGTTTGTGCAATGGCTTCAGCTCGCACCGCATCAACGGTCAGCGTATCGGTTGCCGCATTGTATTGTGGGTTACGATAGGTTTGTTTCAACTCAAACTGCAGCGCGTTCTGTTGTGCCGCAGTTAAGCTTTCATAGCTTTGACCATATTGGTTTTGCGCAGATATTTCTAACCAGGCTAACAATTCGCGGTGCAACCAGTCAGCTGTCCAGTCCGGTGCTTGATAGGCGCCATGACCCCAAATTGAGCCCAATTGCATACCACCGACCGACTGCCAAGCAGTTTGACCATCAAGGATCGTCTCTTCCGTCATCAGTACTTGACCCGATTCGGTCACCACTTGATCCGGAATAGGCGGAGCGACACGGTAAACTTCTTTACCGAAATAACCGAGGACACCAAAGGTAATTGCCAAAATGGCAATCAGTATCCACCATAACTTTTTATAACCGGCCATGTGGCACCTCCGGCTGTTGATGTTGTTGCATTGTTGATTCTCCCTTTAATCACGTTTGCGCTGTGTTACGAATGGGTTGCGCACACGTCGATTGTCTAGCAAGCCCCGTGCCAAGTTTTATCTCACTGAAATAGCACGGTTATTCAAATCTACTGGGTTAAATCAACCCAATTCGTCAGCGGTCATTTCAACCGCGTCGGTAGAAATTACCCGCGTATAGAATGGCAAAGCCTTCGTCCATTAGAAATTGAGCTAAAGAGGTAAATTAAAGGAATGTTTGGGGTATACCCATTGGAGGTAGTTTTTATTGATCTGGATCAAAGCAGCATTGTGCGCCGAGACTATGCTGAAACACAATATATAGTTATTTAATAATAACCTTACACAATATATAGGTATTTCATGTTGCGATACAGTGCTGAACAGGTGGTATTTCAGGAGGTTCCTGGAGAGGTTTCCCTTGCCTATACCATCACCGGCTGTCCAGTGGGATGCAAAGGGTGCCACAGCGTCGACAGTTGGCCAGTTGGTAGCGGCGAGACGCTCACTACCGACTACTTCGCGGCGCGTTTGGCACAGTATCGCAACCTGATTACCTGCGTTTTGTTTCTCGGCGGTGAATGGCAGCCAGAAGCATTGATTGAATTGCTTAAATTAAGCCGAGATGCCGGTCTCAAAACTTGTTTATACACCGGTTATGACGATGTGTCGCTGGCGCTTAAACAACAATTGACCTATCTCAAAACGGGGCCGTGGATTGCTGAGCTAGGTGGTTTAGATAGCCCCACCACCAACCAGAAGTTTTATGACTTACGCAATCAACAACTACTGAATTGCCGGTTTATCACGACGTAACCGGATACATCAATAAAAACATGGAGAAGAACAATGCTGCGCTTACACCCAGAACAAGTTGACGCGAAAATGGATTTCATCAAGCAGTATTTGGCTGCCCAAAATGCTGCGGATGGTTCAAAAATGGATGCCAATGCGAACGTTACCCAGAAAAATATTGCGACCCTTGAAGCGGAATTGATGAAGGACTTTTTCGTGCAAGTAAACCGCAAACAAGTGAGCTCGAAAATTGGTGAGTTGTTCGGCGCTGATCTCGCCCAAGAATATATTCGTCAAATTGAAGATCACGAAATTTACGTCCATGACGAAACCAGTTTGAAGCCGTACTGTGTGTCGGTCACCATGTATCCGTTTTTACGCGATGGTTTGACGAAGCTAGGCGGAGAATCAAAAGCTCCGAAGCATCTCGAAAGCTTCTGCGGTACCTTTGTCAATTTCGTTTTTGCGGTGAGTTCACAGTTTGCTGGCGCCGTTGCGACGGTTGAATTTTTGGCGTACTTCGACCATTTTGCGCGCCGCGACTACGGGGATAATTACCTAGAAACTCACCGTCACGAAATCGAAAATCACCTACAACATGTGGTTTACGCGTTGAACCAGCCGGCGGCGGCACGCGGTTATCAAAGTGTATTCTGGAATATTTCTGTGTACGACCAACACTACTTTGACAGTATGTTCGGTGACTTCGTGTTCCCTGATTTTAGCAAAAGCAGTTGGGAATCTGTCAGCAAACTGCAAGACTTCTTCTTGCATTGGTTTAACGAAGAGCGCAAGAAAACAATTCTGACGTTCCCTGTGGTGACCGTGGCCATGTTAACTGACAATGGCCAATGCAAAGACCAACAATTTGCCCGTCATATTGCACATGAGCTTGCCGACGGTAACTCGTTCTTTGTCTACTTATCGCCAAACGCTGACTCTCTTGCTTCATGCTGCCGTTTGCGCAGTGAGATTGCCGACAACACTTTTAGCTATACCCTGGGGGCAGGCGGCGTTGCCACTGGCTCGATTAATGTAATTACCATCAATATGAACCGCTTAGTGCAAGACGGCCGTGACCTCAATACCGAAATTGAAAAAATTCATAAATACCAAGTGGCGTACCGTCGCATCATGGAAGAGTACAAAGCTGCAGGCTTGCTCACCGTATATGACGCGGGCTTTATCTCGCTGGACAAACAGTTCTTAACCATTGGCATCAATGGCATGGTCGAAGCGGCCGAATCACAAGGTTTAGTGGCCAGTAATAACCGCGAATACATTGAATTCGTGCAGCGTCATTTGAAAGTGATTTACGATGCCAACAAACGGGCGAAGCAAGAATACGGTTACATGTTCAACACCGAGTTTGTCCCAGCTGAGAATCTTGGCGTGAAAAATGCGAAGTGGGACCGTGAAGATGGCTACTTTGTCCCGCGTGATTGCTACAACTCCTACTTCTATGTGGTGGAAGATGAGCAAACCAATTCACTGGATAAATTCGTGATGCACGGCAATGAGTTGATTGAGTTCTTAGATGGTGGCTCTGCGCTACACTTGAACCTCGATGAAAAACTAACGGAAGACGGTTATTTATCGATGCTCAATATTGCCGCTACCACCGGTTGCAACTACTTCTGCATCAACGTCAAAATTACCATCTGTAATGAGTGCGAGCACATCGACAAACGGACGTTATGTGAGTGTTCATCATGTGGCTCAGAAGATGTGGATTACGGTACTCGCGTGATCGGTTATTTGAAGCGAGTATCCTCATTTAGCCAAGGGCGTCGTAAAGAACATCAAGTGCGTCATTATCACCGTAAACAGCAGGACACCAGTATTGCTGGGGCGCGTGCGCACGCAAATGCGCTGAAGCAAGCCAGTTAGGCTTGCTTTAAATCAACGCTCAAATAAGCGCTACGTTACACCACTTTGGAGTAACGTGGCGCGGTTGCAGCATCATCCAAGTACGCATCAAAACAGGCACAGATACTACGCACCCATAAGCGACCTAATGGGGTCACGGTCAAGCGCTGGTCGTTTAATTCAACCAAACTATCTTCTACGAATGGTGCCAATTTTCGCTTCGCATCGGCGAAGTAAGACCAAAAATCGTCGATCTTCCATTCTTTTGCGAATGCCTCAATGTCGAGATCAAAATGGCAAATAACTTGTGAAATCAGTGCCGCGCGTAAGCGGTCATCAGCGTTTAACTCAAATCCTTTCACAATCGGCAACGTGCCGTTATCAATTGCCTTGTAATACGACGGTAGCTCTTTCACGTTTTGCCACAACACGCCATCAATTTGGCTAATCGACGAAGCACCGATACCCAGCAAGGCATCTTGTCCAGACGTGGTGTAGCCCTGGAAGTTACGTTGTAATTCGCCACGTTGTTGCGCTTGCGCCAGGGTATCGTCCGTTTTAGCAAAGTGGTCCATGCCAATGAACTGATAGCCCGCTGCGGTAAATTTGGTGATACCTAACTGCAGTAATTCCAGCTTAATAGGAGCCGTTGGCAGACTTGATTCGTCTATTTTACGCTGCCCAGCAAAGCGCGATGGCAAATGCGCGTAGCTGAACAGTGACACGCGGTCGGGATTAAGTTCAATCACTTGGTCAATCGATGCCGCGAAGGTTTCAGGACGCTGATACGGCAGGCCATAGATTAAATCCAGATTAATTGAACGGAAGCCAAGCTCCTTGCTCAGTGCCACTTGGTGTTTGATCATGTCGGTGTCTTGCACGCGGTTAATGGCAATTTGCACTTTCGTATCAAAATCTTGTACGCCATAACTCACGCGGTCGAAACCCAGTTGGCGCAAATGCCGCAGCTTGTCGTCGCTACAACTGCGCGGATCAATCTCAATGGACCATTCCGCATTGTCGGTAAAGCGAAAGTGCTCATGCAATAAGTCCATCAAGCGTGACAGTTGGGTTTCGCTTAAGAATGTTGGCGTACCGCCGCCCATATGTACCGACTCAAACTTACGGTGACCCAACAAAGCGCTGTACATCGCCATTTCTTTCGCTAGGTAGTCCAAGTAAATGTCGGCTTTATGCTGGTGGCGGGTGATGACTTTGTTGCAACCGCAGTAATAGCAAAGCTTTATACAGAACGGTAAATGAATATATAAACTCAACTCATCAGGGGCGTTAGCAAGCGTGCGCTCCATGGTGCTCAACGGGAACTGATTATGCAGCGCCAAGGCGGTTGGATACGACGTATATCGTGGTCCGTTGATATTGTATTTGTCGATGAGCTCTTGGCTCCAAACAATTTGGTTTGCGTGGTTAGTCATGCGAACACCCCGTGGGGAAACCCCTTACTGATGAATATCTGAGCGCAGTTTATATGATGCGGATCAAAAATTTGATACATCTGAAGGGGTATAAGGACCGCGAATTGTCGCGGCAGTTAGCGCAATTCGGGCTTTGCTAAAATCAGGCTAGCGGTTTCTTGGGTGGCTCGATATAGCGTGCTAGGCAGACGCCCCTCGAGCTCAATTGTATCGAGTAAATTTTTCACCGATAAGCCGAGTTCAGTGTCGCCTTTGATAAGTAATTTGCGCCGGAAAAACAGGGTGTCAGGGTCCACTTGACCACTCATCAGCAATACCAGCGAGGCGCTATTTCCGCGCATCGTAACAGCTGCTTGTTGCGGTTTTACCGTTACTTTCAGACGCATGGTGTGCGGGCTCGCAATGGCGGTGACATAAAATACTAAGCTGAGATCAGGAACTTCAATTTGTACCCATTGACCCACTAAAAATTGGAGTTTTTGGTGTTGTAACTCTGGCTTTAATACGTGGTTCAAAATTGCCCCAAGCACTTGTTCTGACAAGGGTTTGGGTACAATGTGCAGAGCGCTATTCAAACCTCTCATTAGCTGCTGCCAGTGATCTACTACTTTTGGGATAACCATAAGTTGCCGTCCATTAATGTCCCGGAAAATATTCATCGGATTATAATACTCATTACGAATGCATGTTTATCGACGGGATCAATAATTATGGAACTTCTGTGTCCGGCTGGCAGCATGCCAGCTTTAAAAGCGGCGATTGAGCACGGCGCCGATGCGGTGTATGTCGGCCTCAAAGACGAAACCAATGCGCGGCACTTTGCTGGGTTAAACCTTGATCAAGCGGGGTTAACCGAAGCGGCGCGATATGTACACCAGCACGGTAAGAAGCTTCATGTTGCGATTAATACGTTCGCGCATGCGGATACTTTTGAAAATTGGCGTCGAGCTGTGGATATGGCCGTTAAAGCTGGCGCCGATGTGCTGATCCTCGCTGATATGGCGGTATTAGCGTATGCCGCCGATCGGTATCCCAAAGTCGAACTACATCTGTCGGTACAAGCGTCGGCAACCAACGCGGCGGCGATTGAGTTCTATAAACAGTTTGGTGTCAGCCGAGTGGTATTGCCGCGCGTGCTGTCGATGAATCAAGTGCGGGCGATTGCACGCACCACCGACATCGAGCTTGAAGTTTTCGCATTTGGCAGCTTATGCATTATGGCTGAAGGGCGTTGTTATTTAAGTTCGTACATGACGGGCGAATCGCCTAACACTGCTGGTGCTTGCTCACCCGCTAAATTCGTTCGTTGGGATGAAGCCGACGACGGCACCTTAGAGTCGCGTCTGAATAATATCTTGATTGATCGCTTTGCGCCGAACGAAACCGCAGGTTATCCAACGCTATGTAAAGGCCGCTTCAAAGTTGGTGACGATACTTACCATGCCTTAGAAGAGCCAACCAGTCTGAACACGCTCAGTCTACTGCCTGAGTTATACAAAGAAGGCATAGCGTCACTGAAAATCGAGGGGCGCCAACGTAGCCCAGCGTATGTTGCTCAAATCACCCAAGTATGGCGTCAAGCCATTGATGCCGTGATGGCAAATCCAGCGCAGTTCACCGTGCAAGAACAGTGGGATCATGTTTTGGCAGGTTTATCTGAGGGGAGCCAAACCACCCTTGGCGCTTACCACCGAAAATGGAAATAACGATGAAATTTTCTCTTGGAGCAATTCAGTATTTTTGGCCCAAACAAGTGGTCGATAATTTTTATCAACAGGCGGCAGAATCGTCTGTGGATATCGTTTACCTCGGCGAAACCGTTTGTAGCAAACGACGCGAGCTGAAGTTTGAAGATTACATGGCAATAGCGCATATGTTGCGCGAAGCGGGTAAGCAGGTTTGCCTTTCAACCATGACGTTACTCGAGGCACCGTCGGAATTACGTGAGCTACGCAAGTACTGCGATAACGGTGAATTCTTGGTCGAAGCGAATGATGTTGGCGCCATTCCTTATCTCCAAGAGCACAAAGTGCCCTTCGTTGCAGGTGCTGCTATTAACTGCTACAACCAACATACATTACGCAAATTAATGAGCTTAGGTATGAACCGCTGGGTGATGCCAGTTGAGTTGTCGCGCGAGTGGCTGGCAAATCTGTTGCAACAACCCATGGTGCACGATGTCCGCGATTGTTTTGAAGTGGAAGTGTTCGCGCTAGGACACATGCCGCTGGCGTGGTCAGGACGGTGTTTTACCGCGCGCTCCGAAAACCGCCCCAAAGATCAATGCGAACTGGTTTGCATCAACTATCCAGAAGGGCGTCCGGTCACCAGTCAAGAAGGCCAACAGGTGTTTGTGCTGAACGGTATTCAAACGCAATCAGGCAGCCGCTATAACTTGGTCAACCAACTCCCGAATATGGATGGCTTGGTGGATGTTGTGCGGTTAAGTCCGCAGTTAGTTGGAACTTTTGACTGGCTCGAGAAATTTCGCGCTAACGTGGCAGGTGGTGCGCCACAGCGGTTGGATAAAAATGATAGCAATGGCTATTGGTTAGCGCTGGCAGGACTTGTGCAACAGCTCGATTAATATTCGCTTAACGCTCGATCAAATAGGGAGAGCTCATGTTACAAATTACCGATTTACAGGTTGAACAAAAAATGTGGCCGTTATTGCGCCAAGCTTTTCGTCCCATGTTCTTGCTGGGCGCGAGCTTCAGTGCCATCGCGATGTTGTTGTGGATACTGGTACTCAGTGGTCAAGTGTCGTTGCCGGTATACGGGCAAGTGATGTTTTGGCATGCCCATGAAATGATCTTTGGCTTCGTCGCAGCAATTATTGTGGGCTTCCTACTCACTGCTGTCCAAAACTGGACGGGATTACGCGCGACCCATGGTCGGGCTCTGGGTATTTTAACCGTGGTGTGGTTAAGCGGTCGCTTGTTCATGTTATTTGGCGCGGGGTTACCAACTTGGTTAGTTGCCGCGGTGGACTTATTGTTTTTACCGTTGGCAGCGATTTTATTGGCGGTTCCACTTATTCGAGTCAAACAACAGCGTAACCTATTCTTTGTTCCGGTGTTGTTCTTGCTCACATTCTGTAATGCATTGATGCACTATGGCTTGGTGAGTGGACGTTTCGATATACAGCAATTGGGAAGTCAAAATGCAGTTTGGTTGGTCACGTTATTGATGGCGATTGTGGGTGGTCGAGTACTGCCGATGTTCACCGCCAACGGCACCATGACCCAAAAAGCGCAACCGATTGAGTGGCTGGATCGTATAGGGCTCGGCAGCTTGTGGCTGATTTTTATCCTGAATATTACTTTGTTCAGCGCGCAGCTACCGAATGGTGTCATGGCAGCTTTATACGGAATTAGCGCCGTTGCCTTAGGTATTCGCTGTTTGCGCTGGCGCATTTGGATCACGCTACGGGTGCCACTGCTGTGGTCCTTGCACGTCGCTTATTGGTTTATTCCGGTTGGCCTTGCATTGTTTGCTTTGCGTGAGTTGGGTATCACCAGCATCACCAACTCGATCGCCTTGCACGCATTAACAGCCGGCGCTATGGGCAATATGATTTTGGCCATGATTGCACGCGTATCCTTGGGTCATAGTGGTCGCCCACTCCAGCCTAAAGCCATCATGTCGTTGGCATTCCTCTTGGTTATTTCAGCGGCGCTTTCCCGTGTGGTACTGACTTGGTTGGTCCCTGATTTAGCGATGTCATGGTTGGTATTTGCGGCGGCAACGTGGATTATTGCCTATACGATTTATGTGGTGGTGTATCTGCCCATTCTTATCACGCCGCGGCCTGATGGGCGCCCGGGTTAATCGGCATCGATTGTATCGGCGGGTGCGGATTCAGGACGTAGCCAGAGCCAAAACGCGATAGTCGCCATAATGCCAATGATGGCAAACTTTAGCGCCAACGGTGCTGGGCTGAAGCTCAGCATAATGGCGCTACCGCCCATCATCACCGAGGCGATCACTTTGGGTTGACGTTTCACTACGCCGTGCTTACGCCAAGCGATTATCTGCGGGCCGTATTTGGGGTGAGAAAGCAATTTTTGCTCAAGTACCGGCCAGCCTTTACCACCCGCCCATGCAGCGACTAATAAAAACGGTACCGTTGGCATAATCGGCAACAATAAGCCGATTAACCCAAGCAGTAACGCCAAAATTGCTATCGTGCGCCACAGCAGTATGCGCAAAATGACCTTCATAGAATACCGAATCCGTAATTGCTTAAACCAAATGTGAGCACTGTTGCTATTTAAGCCCCAAGCGGCTGGCAAGCTTATGCAAGTTGCTCGGATCAAGGTCTAGTATACGGGCAGCTTGTGTCCATTTATAGTCAGTATGCTCGAGAGCTTGTTGAATGAGTTCTCGTTGCACCGTTTGTACCGCATTTTTCAAGTTTAATGCACCAGCATCTAATGAGCCTGATGTTTTCGGTAATGGCAGCTCATGCGCGCCTACTGCTGGCACCACAGCAGTGGGTAAATCCAGTAATTGCGCATCAATACTGACAATATCATCGCGGCGAGCGCCCAAGCTTAAAGCTTTAATGGCGGCGCGGCTGATAGTGTGCTCCAGTTCGCGCACATTACCTGGCCAGTCATAGCGTTGCAGTGCTTGCTCGGCGGCTGGTGATAAACGTAATGCCCGAACACCCAAGCGAGCGCGGTTGAGCTCAAGAAAATGTCCCGCCAGCACGGCGATGTCATCGTGGCGTTCACGCAGTGGTGGAATCGGCAACGGATAAACCGACAAACGGTGATATAAATCTGCGCGGAAGTCGCCAGACTTGATTTGTTGTTTCAAATCGCGATTCGTCGCTGCCACAATTCGAACATTCACTTTATGTGAACTATCGCTACCCAAGCGCTGAATTTCACCATTTTGTAAAACGCGCAACAACTTGGCTTGAATCGCTAGTGGTAACTCACCGACTTCGTCTAAAAAGATCGTACCACCATCGGCACTATCGAAACGTCCGGCACGTTCCCCGGTTGCACCTGAATAGGCTCCGCGGGTATGCCCAAACAGTTCACTTTCAGCCAAGGTTTCTGGTAACGCCGCACAGTTTACATAAACCAACGGCTTGTGGTTGCGTGGTGATAAACGATGGAGTTGGCGCGCAAAAAGCTCTTTACCGACACCCGTTTCACCCAGTAACAGTACCGGTAAATCAGAACCAGCAACCACTTCTAATTCTTGTAACACGGTCATCAATGCCGCACTGCGGCCAATAATTTCTTGGCCATCGTTGCTGTTGCTGGTAAGTGAGTATTCACTATCGCGGCGATTGTTACGCAAGGCCCGAATATTTTGCTCAATCAGCCCCATACGAATGGCCGCTTCTACCAGTAAGCTGGCGCGTTGCAAGGCTTGCATGGTGTTATTATCGAACGTGCCTGGGTTAAGCGCATCCAGTGTCAGGACGCCCCAACATTTACCTTCAATATATAAGCTAATACCCATGCAATCGTGCACTGCAAGGTGCCCATCTGGGCTGTCTTCAATTAATCCATCATACGGATCAGGCAAGCTACTGTCTGGCTCAAACCGAACCGTTTCACGACTACTTAAAATGCGTTCGAGGCGCGGGTGTTGGGGGACTAAAAATCGCCGACCTAGCGCTTCGCGGGCGAGCCCGATACTTGCAATAGGACGCAACATATCTTGGTCATGTTTGAGTATCACCACAGCGCCACAGTTGAAGTGGGTGCGCAGTGTTTTGACAACTTTTTCGAGCCGAATGACCGCCGGTAAATCGGTCACTAAGTCGGCAATTAACGTTTCCAATAAAGAGACATCATGCATGGTAAAAACAACCCTTTTAGGCCGGAATGACCCGAACTTTATTGGGTTTAATTTACCATTGCGGATAAAAACTCGATATAAATCAAAGTGGGTAGTTTTGGCACCAAAATTGCACCAGTTAAGGGGTAAATACTATGAATGACGCTGCTTGCAGCGGAAAATTTTAGCTAGGAGACGTTATGACTACCCAAACCGTTCACAGTGAAGCTCTTGCCGTTTATCAAGCCATGCCGAAAAAAGCACTCACTGAATTCATGATTGAACACTTTCATGAGAAGCATCGTGCGCAGTTACCTGATCTCATCAACTTAGCGCGTAAAATCGAAGACGTGCACAATGACCACAACGAATGCCCAGCGGGTTTAGCTGAACATTTGCAAGCCATGTACCAAGAGCTTGAAAGTCACATGATGAAAGAAGAACAAATTTTATTCCCGATGTTGGCTGGTGGCATTTATCCAAAAGGTCCAATTGCGGTTATGGAAGAAGAGCATGATCAACATGAGCAAATGATTGCGCAGCTTTTAGAACTTACGAATCAGTGCAATGCACCGCGCGGCGCCTGCGGTAGTTGGATTATGTTGTATGAAGGCATTAACGAATTTGTGAGTGACTTACACCAGCATATAGCGATTGAAAACAGTGTGCTGTTTAAGCAGGCTGAAGAAGCAACTAAAGGCCACCATGGCAACGGCCACTGTTGTGGCGGTTGCCAATAGGCCGTGCAAGTTACTGAGCCAGCTCGCGCAAGCGGGTTGGCTCAATGACATTGACGAGTTTGTTCTGGACATCAATCACGCCCTCCAACTGCAGTGCAGATAGAATGCGGCTGATGGTTTCGACTGATAATCCCAGATAGTTACCGATGTCAGCGCGAGTCATGGTGAGTCGGAATGAACGGCTTGATAAGCCTCGCTCTTTAAAGCGATCAGCAAGGGTCACCAAAAAATGCGCTAAACGTTGCTGTGCAGAGCGATTATTGAGTGTTCCGAGCAATTGCTTGCTGGTGAAAATCTCACCGCTCATTAAGCGCCACATTTGACGGCGTAAGCCTGGCATTTGTTCCGCGAGATCATCGAGCGAGCTCACGGGAATTTCGCACAGCATGCTGGTTTCAAGCGCTTGGGTATAGCTTCGGTGTTCGCTTCTAGCAAGCGCGTCGAAGCCAATCAAATCGCCGGGTAAATGGAAGTCGATGATTTGCTCAACGCCATTATCATCAATCGTGTATGATTTTAGTGAACCACTGCGAACCGCATATAAAAACTTCAGTGGCGCGCCGGCGTTTACTAACACATCGCGTTTGTGTAACGGCTTATGACGCTGAATAATGGTATCGAGGCGTGCCATACCTTCTTGATCTAACTGATATGGCAAACACAGAGCTGCCATGCTGCAATTTTGACAATGAATGTGTGAAGTCATATTCGCCATAACGTTTTCCTGATGCAGATCAAAATCAAATATCAATGCATGCAGTATACGCAGTCTGGTTGCAAATTAACCTTGCGCTGAAGGAGTACCCCCGAGATCCCTCTCAAGGGGTAGATCGAAAGAGTTTTTGCGTCAGTGGTGGAATATCGATAAAATGCGCCCCTACCAAAAAGGAGCCGATTTTGGACGCATTTCTCACTTCGACGGTTACCGTCGCTCTCGCCGAAATCGGCGATAAAACGCAATTACTCAGCCTGTTTTTAGCCGCGCGATATCGTCACAAATGGTCGATTATTGCGGGTATCTTTGTGGCAACCGTTTTGAATCACTTTGTATCGGCTTGGTTCGGCAGTTGGATTGTTGGTGTATTGCCTGAAAATATTGCGACTTATATTGTTGCAGCCTGCTTTATTGCCGTGGGTTTGTGGGTGCTGATTCCTGATAAGCCAGACAACGATGAACACAATGAAGTGCGTAAATATGGGGCATTTATCGCTACAACGATATTGTTTTTTATTGCTGAAATTGGCGACAAAACACAGGTAGCG
>AZIJ01005329.1_pt1 | contig 49940 bp, 48 predicted proteins | sample 359151 | NCBI WGS metagenome assembly AZIJ01 (sample SAMN02429718, study PRJNA222666) | marine sediment metagenome | biome: Sediment sample; isolation source: enrichment culture of sample MGS-ElMAX(UA) from oil contaminated site at the... | place: Egypt: El Max | collected 2013-01-23 | depth 9.22 m m | reverse complement strand
TTCACAGCAATCACTTCATGTTGGTTGAGCTCAAACGGTTACCACCGTTTGGCTCAGACCATTTTGCTTTACTGACTGAGTTAGCTTTAAAAAGCGAAAACTAGCTCTTCTGGCGTTTCATCGCTTCGAAGAACTCATCGTTGGTTTTCGTCATCTGCAATTTATCAATGAGGAATTCCATGGCTTCGGTTTCGCCCATTGGGTGAACGATTTTGCGAAGAATCCACATTTTCTGCAGTTCATCTTGCGAGGTGAGCAACTCTTCACGACGCGTACCTGAACGATTGAAATCAATGGCTGGGAAAACACGTTTTTCAGCAATCTTACGGTTGAGGTGCAGTTCCATATTACCTGTACCTTTAAACTCTTCGTAGATGACTTCGTCCATCTTCGAGCCGGTATCGATTAACGCTGTGGCGATGATAGTTAAGCTACCACCCTCTTCAACATTACGCGCAGCACCAAAGAAGCGCTTCGGTTTGTGTAACGCATTGGCATCCACACCACCCGTCAAAACTTTACCTGAGCTTGGAATCACCGTGTTGTAGGCGCGTGCTAAACGGGTAATTGAATCCAGCAAGATAACCACGTCTTTCTTGTGCTCAACAAGACGTTTCGCCTTCTCAATAACCATCTCAGCAACTTGCACGTGACGGCTTGCAGGTTCATCGAAGGTTGATGCAACAACTTCGCCTTTCACCAAACGATGCATTTCGGTCACTTCTTCCGGACGCTCGTCAATAAGAAGTACCATCAATACGCACTCAGGATGGTTGGCGGCAATTGACTGGGCAATATTCTGGAGCAATAAGGTTTTACCCGCTTTCGGTGGCGCGACAATCAAGCCACGCTGACCTTTACCAATTGGCGATGCTAAATCGAGAACTCGCGCAGTAATGTCTTCGGTTGAACCGTTACCACGCTCCATACGCATACGTTCGTCAGCATGCAGTGGCGTTAAGTTTTCGAATAAAATTTTGTTGCGGGAATTTTCTGGTTTGTCGAAGTTAACTTCGCGGATTTTCAGGAGGGCAAAATAGCGTTCGCCTTCTTTCGGCGGTCGAATCTTTCCTGATACGGTATCGCCGGTACGCAAGTTGAAGCGTCGAATTTGGCTTGGTGAGACGTAAATATCGTCTGGGCCGGCCAAGTAAGACGAGTCTGCAGACCGCAAAAAGCCAAAGCCATCTTGCAAAATCTCGAGCACACCGTCGCCGTAAATATCTTCACCGCTTTTCGCATGTGCTTTCAAAATGGCGAAAATAATATCTTGTTTGCGCATGCGCGCCATGGACTCAAGGCCCATTGTGTCTGCGAGCTGAACAAGCTCGTTCACAGGTTTATTTTTTAATTCTGTTAGATTCATAGGGGGGTTATGACTTTTTTGGCCAATGGAAATAGTTACACGTTTATTCAGTTAAACCAGTTTATTAAATCAGTTCGGGATTTGACTGCTCGGTTGCCGGAAGGCTGGCATCCTGAAGAATTGTTATGCCAGAAAAGTAACACTTAAATGAAAAAACGTCCAGTTTTTCAGCTCATTTTGTGCAAAAGCTCGGCAAAGGTTGCTGAAGATCAGTTTCAACAACCCGCCGAATCTGTCTAGCAATTACAGGTTTTGTTCAATGAACTCAGCCAGTTGCGCTTTAGACAACGCACCTACTTTAGTACCTGCGACTTCACCGTTTTTGAACAACAACAAAGTAGGAATACCACGGATGTTGTACTTCGGTGGGGTTTGATTGTTGTGGTCAACGTTCAGTTTACCGACAGTGATGCGGTCGCCGTATTCGTTGGCAATATCGTCCAAGATTGGTGCGATCATTTTGCATGGACCACACCACTCGGCCCAAAAATCTACTAATACTGGCTTGTCAGAATTAAGAACATCGCTCTCAAAACTTTCATCACTTAGCTGAACAATTTTGTCACTCATGATAATCTCCGCTGCTGAATTCGCGTGAAATAATAAAACACTATTATTTCTGTTTTTGAATGTTAGCGCAAACTGATATGCTTACGCCATGAGTAAAACACACTTAACAGAGACACGCTTCGCCGATCTCGACCTGCATCCGCAGGTATTGTCCGCACTGGAAAGTGCAGGATTTGAATATTGTACACCGATACAAGCATTGAGCTTACCGATTGCGTTAATCGGAAAAGACGTTGCAGGCCAGGCCCAAACAGGCACTGGTAAAACGATGGCGTTTTTAATTGCAACGTTTACCACGTTGCTTAATAACCCTCGTGACGGTGAGAAACGCTATCCGCGTGCCATTATTATGGCGCCAACGCGTGAGCTTGCCATTCAGATTGCCAATGACGCCGAACAACTTGCGAAGCATTGTGATATGCGCCTTGGTATTGTGTATGGGGGCGAGGGTTACGATTCTCAACGGCAACAGCTCGAAGAAGGCGTTGATATCCTCATTGGTACGACAGGTCGCTTGATTGATTATTACAAGCAAGGCATTTATCAACTCGATAAAATCCAAACCGTGGTGCTTGATGAAGCCGATCGCATGTTCGATTTAGGCTTCATTAAAGATATTCGCTACATGTTCAACAAAATGCCAGCACCGGGCCAACGCCAAAGTTTACTGTTCTCTGCTACCTTGTCGCAGCGCGTACAGGAACTTGCCTATGAACACATGGACTCACCAACCAAAGTTGAAGTTGAGCCATTGCGTAAAACCGGTGAGCGTATTAGCGAAGAGCTGTTTTATCCGTCCAAGCAAGACAAAATCAAGCTATTGCTGACTCTTATCGAAGAAGATTGGCCAGATAAAGCGATTATTTTCGCCAACACCAAGCATACCTGCGAGAAAGTTTTCAATTGGCTTGAAGCTGATGGCCATCGCGTTGGTTTGTTAACCGGTGACGTGCCACAGCGCAAACGCCTCAAAATTCTCGAGCAGTTTACCGATGGTGAACTCGACTTTTTGGTCGCTACCGATGTTGCTGCGCGTGGCCTTCACATACCTGAAGTCAGTCATGTTTATAACTACGACTTACCCGATGATTTTGAAGATTATGTCCACCGTATTGGCCGCACTGGCCGTGCCGGTGCCAGCGGCAAAGCGGTTAACCTAGCCTGCGAAGAATATGTTTATAATCTGCCAGCCATTGAGGAATATATTGGTCACAGTATTCCGGTGACAAAATATGACCCAACGGCATTATTAACTGATTTGAAAACACCGCGCTCGAATCAGCGTCGCCCTCGCGGAGGTCGCCGTAGTGGCGGCAACCAACAGCGACGAAGTGGCGGTCGTAAACCGACTCGGTAACACAGCATGACGCAGGACGCACGCTTCGCCGCCATAGATTTAGGCTCCAATAGTTTTCATTTAATTATTGCCACGGTGAAGCGTAACGGCCACTACCGCATTTTAGGTCGCTATCGGCAAAAAGTTCGTCTAGCCGATGGATTTAATGAGCAGCTTGTTGTCAGTGATGCCGCAATTACTCGCGGCGTCGATTGCCTACTCGGCTTTGCCAATCTCCTTAAAGATATTCCCACCGAACGCATTCGTTGCGTCGCAACGGCCACGTTAAGAAAAGCCAGCAACAGTGATGCGATGCTTACACAATTCAAGCAAGCATTAGGGCACGCAATTGAAGTGATTAGTGGCGAGGCTGAAGCAAGACTTATTTATCAAGGTGCTACGCAGCATTTGCTCCACTCTCAAAAAGCTGTTTTAGTTTTAGATATTGGAGGAGCAAGTACTGAGGTTATCGTTGGCGAAGGCGTTGCGCCGAAACACTTGGTGAGTCTCGATATGGGTTGCGTGACCTGGCAAAATCAATATTTCCCCGAGCAAGTGATTACCGATAACGCATGTCAACGCGCAATTGCAGCAGCCTGCGCGCTCATTGAACCGCACGCGGCACGTTTTAAGCAAAGTGGTTGGCAGCATGTCAGTGGTGCTTCGGGAACGTTTCGTGCGCTATACGACATGAACGAACGCGGTGAACAGTTGCCCATGTGTCAACAATGGTTGCGTGAAGTTCTGACCAAGGCGTGCGCTATCGGTCACGTCAGCGGATTAGGTAAATTAGGTATTCGCCGCGATCGCCAAGCTGTATTCGTTGGCGGACTGTGTATCTTGATTGCATTAGTGGAGCAGTTAGATATTCAGCGTGTTGAAATTGCCGAGGGCGCGCTACGAGAGGGCCTGCTAATCGACATGCTGACCCACTCGATGCCGCAATAAATTATTTCTGCTGTAATTGCTGTGCTGCGTACTTGGCAAAATACGTCAAGATACCGTCGGCACCGGCACGCTTAAAGCCTAATAGCGACTCCATAATTACCGCTTCGCTCAGCCACCCATTCGCAATAGCAGCCTGCATCATGGCGTATTCACCGCTAACTTGATAAGCAAACGTCGGTACCTTGAAGGTATCTTTTACACGGCGCACGATATCAATATACGGCATGCCTGGCTTTACCATAACCATGTCAGCACCCTCGTCAATATCCAACGCAACTTCATGTAGGGCTTCATCTGAATTAGCAGGGTCCATCTGATAGGTTTTCTTATCACCACCTTTCAAGTTACCCGCTGAGCCGACTGCATCGCGAAATGGCCCGTAAAACGCCGATGCATACTTGGCCGAGTACGCCATAATCTGCACGTTGATAAAGCCATGCTCTTCGAGTGCTTCACGAATGGCGCCAATACGCCCATCCATCATATCTGACGGAGCCACCACATCGGCGCCTGCGCGTGCATGCGATAACGCCTGGCGTACCAGTGCCTCAGTGGTGATATCGTTTTGCACGTAGCCTTGCTCGTCAATAATGCCGTCTTGACCATGCGTGGTGAACGGGTCGAGAGCCACGTCGGTAATTACACCAAGTTCAGGAACTGTCGCTTTAATCGCTCGCACAGCACGTTGCGCTAAACCATTATCATCCCAAGCAGCTTCAGCTGTAAGTGATTTATCTTCAACTGGAGTTACCGGGAACAAAGCCACGGCCGGAATACCTAGCGCTGCAATTTCCTGACACTCCGCAACTAGCAAATCAATCGACAAACGCTCGACCCCTGGCATGGATGCAACTTTTTCGCGCTGTTGTTCACCGGGCAATACAAATACCGGATAAATGAAATCAGCTGGGCTGAGTTGGTTTTCGGCAACCATACGCCGGCTGAAGTCATGGCGACGTAAACGACGCATACGCCGGAATGGAAATTGACTGACATGCTGCATAAATTGTCCTTCGCTTATTCAGTTGAGGTTGACTCGGAGCGCTCTCTTTCCACAATGACACGAATTTGATCGCGGCCCGCGGCTTTGGCGCGATATAGCGCGTCATCTGCCGCTGCAAGTAATTGTGTGGGCTGATCATAGACCCCCGCCGCAGCAACCGCAACACCAATACTGACGGTAATATGCATTGGACCATGATCCGTATCAAATGGGTGTTCCCGTACAAGTGTGGCAAGCTTCACGGCGAGTTCTCGCGCACCTACTTCATCTGTATCTGGCAGTAATAAAGTAAACTCTTCACCACCATAACGATACAAGGTATCACTTGCACGACGTAAGTTACGCTTCAGCAAATGCGCCAAATCAATCAATATTTGGTCGCCGAGTAAATGCCCGTACCTATCATTTAGCGCTTTAAAATGGTCTATATCGAGCATAATCACGGTTAAACTGGTGCCGTTGCGGCGACACCGACGAAATTCACGCTTGAATTCCTGATTTAAGAACCGGCGGTTATAAAGACCTGTTAAGCCATCCTCATTGCTGCGCTGTTCAAGTTCTTGGTTCGCCTTTTGCAAGCGCATCATCACCCGTTCCAACTCTTCAGTACGTTGCGATACCATGTCTTCCAGCTGATGGTTCATTTGTTCTTTGAGCACCAATTGTTCTTTACGGCCATCGTTAAAACGTATTGCCAACGCCCACGACAACAACAGCACTTCGAATGCCGAAGCTCCCATAATTGCGTAGCGTTGAACGAACACTGATTCAAATAGGCCTAAATAACCCAGGGCATTGACACACAGCGCCGCTAACAACGCGCTTAATGCCAACGTATAAATACGTGCATAAATAAGCCCACGACGCCACAGGACAATCCCACTGGCGAGCAGGAAACTACAACTGACAACCGCCAATATCAGTACAAATGGAATAAGTACCGCGTACGGCAAAAAGATACTCAACACAAATGTGGTCGCAAACACCATCATGAAGCGTTGTAACCATCGATGAATGGTGGCGCTGTGAACTTTGGTTTGGAGCACGCCCATAGTCACCAAGGTGGCGAACATAATCATAATACTGCCGATCATGGTCACAATGCGGTCTTGTAACCAAATCCAATTCGGCCACAAATATTGGTAGCCAACACCGTCGAGGCCAGCCATCAATAAGCCAATAGACAGCGTGTAAGCGGAGTAATTTAAAAAGTTTGTGTCACGCGTAACCAAGAAGGTAAACAAGTTATATATCGCCATACACAGCAATAGACCAAAATAAAGCCCCGTGGCCGCCACTTGATATTGATGGGATTCCATAAAATCTAACGGCGCCCAAATCTCTAACGGAAATCGCAGTGAACTCTCGGTTCTCACTCGAATATAAACATCGTGAGCAGCATGCGTAGGTAAAGGGACAACAAAGTTTTTATTATCGACGGGTCGCTCATTAAATGGCAATTGGTCGCCCATATGGAGCTGCTTGAAAACTTTACCCGATTGCACGAAATAAACATCGATGCTATCGAGTAACGGATACCCCATATACAGCATTCGATCAGCTTCATGTTCGCCGACACGTATCCGGAACCAATAGGCGTTCGGCGTGTAACCAAATGACACCGCTTCGCCTTCTGGTATGGTTTGCCAGTTTTGCACAGGCGAATCTATCAGTTGCTGGAGTGACGTATTTTCACTCTCTTGCTGATAATAAATAAGTGGTTTTGTCGGCTCTGCTCGAGCCTCGGACAGCGCGCCCCCAAAACACAACACCACCAGTAGAATCATCCACTGCTGGAAAGTTTTGTATGTCATAGCTTCCCTATTTTGTAAAAAAACGAAGGCTGTTTTGCCATGTCTGGGCAGCTATTTCTCTGACTTCCTGGTGTCGCAGCTGCGCCAAAAATTGACCGATTTCCGGTAAATAACATGGTTCATTTTGTGCAGGACGAGGGCGTATCGTTCGCGGTAGCAAGAATGGTGCGTCGGTTTCCAAAAGCAGACGATCTGCTGGAATATCTAACACAGCTTGCTGAAGTTCGAGCCCTCGACGTTCATCACACAGCCAACCTGTTATGCCTATATAACAACCAAGTTCGAGGTAACGTGCAAGTTCTTTTTTACCACCAGTAAAACAATGGGCTAGCATACGCGGAATTTTTGCTTGATAACGTGCTAATAAATCACATTGTTGTTGCTGTGCATCGCGCTCATGCAGATAAACGGGGAGCTGTAGTTCCGCTGCGAGTGCCAGCTGGGCTTCAAAAACTTCAAGCTGTATTGCTTGCGGTGAATAATTCCGATTGAAATCGAGTCCGCACTCACCGATGGCCACAACATTTTCATGATTGGCGAGTTCCCGAAGTTGATTGATGAAGTTGGGTTCAGCGGCCGCGGCATCATGCGGGTGAACCCCTACGGTAGCTAGTAATTGCTTCGGATAGCGGTCGCACAAGGCAATTGCGTCAGCACTTTCAGAAACATTGGTACCAATCACTAATAGTTTTTCGACACCAGCGGCGGCGGCGCGCTCGAGCACCGCCTCAACATCCCGATAAAGCTTACCGTTCGTTAAATTAACGCCGCTATCAAACCAGCGCATTACTTAATGCGTTTGACGCGCGTACGACGCGGGCTATCTTCCCGGCCAAGGAAGAAGTAGCTACCAAACAAGCCGCGCTCAAGGTAGTACGGCTCGCCTTCTTTGATCGTAAAACGTTCAGCGCTAATTTGTTCCCAAACTTGACCATCGGTAGTTTCAATCGTCAGTACGCCGACTCTATTTTTTGAATAACTAGCGATACGGATATCCATACGTTCTGGTTTGGCGTTTTCCGCATCTTCGTCTGGCAAATGTTCAAAACCAAAACGCTCGCGTTTACTTTCCGCTGTTTCAGTCTGTTGCGCACGACCTTGATTATTCGCGCGTTGTTGCGCACGTTCAGATGCTGGCGTTCCTGCTACTGGGCTATTGGTGCTTGCAGCTGGTGCTGTAGCATTTCCAGCAGCCACATCATCGAAGCAAACAAGTCGCTTCAGTGGGTTTTTGATAGTTGTACATTGCGCTAACTGCTGTTCGAGTGACTGCGCTTGAGCCGGGCTTGAAATGGCCCAGACTACCGACATGGCAGCAATTGAAAGAACCACAAACTGCTTGGTCATAATTTATTCCTGATGTTGTTCGGTTTTTGAATCGTTTGAATATAGACCCGCGATCACTAAACCTAGTTCAAACAATAACCACATGGGTATAGCTAATAAGGTTTGTGAAATAACGTCGGGCGGCGTGAGTAACATACCCACCACGAAAGCACCGACAATAATATACGGGCGCTTTTTACGCAATGCAGCGACATTAGTTACCCCAGTCCAACATAGCAAAATAATGGCAACTGGCGTTTCGAAGGCAATGCCAAACGCCATAAAAATAGTCAGCACAAAATCAAGATAGCTGGCAATGTCGGTAGCAACGGTCACTCCTTCAGGAGCCGCTGAAGCAAAGAAGCTCAAGGCTAGTGGGAGTACGACAAAATAAGCAAAAGCAGCACCGGCATAAAACAGTAATGTGCTACTGGCGAGCAACGGTACCACCAAACGTTTTTCTTTACGGTACAGCCCTGGCGCAATAAATGCCCAGAGCTGCCACAATAAATAAGGCACCGCGATTGCAATCGAGACCACAAACGCCAACTTAAATGGGGTAAAGAATGGCGTCGCTACATCGGTCGCGATCATACTTGCGCCTTGCGGTAAGCTCGCCAACATCGGCGCGGCGAGCAAACGATAGAGCTCTTCGGCAAAGATAGCCGCCACCACAAACACCAAACCCACAGCAATCACGCTGCGTAAAAGGCGATTTCGAAGTTCCAGCAGGTGATCAATTAATGGCGATTGGCTACTCATGCTTGCTGCTATCATCGCTTTTGGGTGTTGCTGAGCTTTCTTGTTTCGGTGCATAAGGGCGTTGAACTTGCTGGGCAGCTGCTTTCAGCTCAGCAACTGAACGCTGTAGTTCTGGGGGTAATTTATCCATATCGAGTTGTTCGGCTTTCTGTAAGTGCTCGTGTAGCTCTTTAATCCGAAGTTCGTGCTTGAGTTCATTTTGCACGTTACTCGAGAACTCTCGAACACGACTTACCGTGCGTTGCAAACCACGCAGCGCACCCGGCAATCGTTCTGGGCCCAATACGATCAAGCCCAGAATGGCAATCACGATGAGTTCCCAAAAGCCGATATCAAACATCTGGATTACTTATCTTTGTCTTGATCAGCAGCTTGCTGTTTTTGATCCAGTTGCTTACTTTCAGCTTGGTCTGCTGAAGAATCATCGCTCACTGATTTTTTAAAGCCTTTTACTGCTGAGCCTAGATCAGAACCAATGTTACGTAATCGTTTTGTGCCAAATAACAACACCACAATCACCAAAATAATCAGCAATTGCCAAAGACTTACTCCACCCATGTCATGCCTCGTTTGTTATGAACTTTTTCGACGCCACAGCGCAATGCTGCTCAGTACCGCAGCGACTGCAGTCGATGCCACCAACCACAGTGGCTGTTCCGTTACATATAAAATTGTTGTACTCATGATTAAGCCAGAACTGAGCGCCGCCCATCCAATTTTCTGACTCTGTAATTGTTGCGCCTCACGCATTTGCGCCAAAATTTGCTGTTGCGCAAGAGCCTGTGGCCGTTGACTCTTCAGATAATCATAAAGCAAGGTCGGCATTTCTGGCAGTTTTTCTGCCCAAAATGGTGCGTTTTCTTGTATAGAACGCACGACCGCACGCCAACCCAACTGCTCTTTCATCCATTTTTCTAAAAATGGTTTTGCGGTTTGCCATAAATCTAACTGCGGATATAGCGTACGTCCCAAGCCTTCCACGTATAACAGTGTTTTTTGCAATAACACCAATTGTGGCTGTACTTCCATTTCGAAGCGACGCGCAGTGTTAAACAGATTAACCAATACGTGGCCAAAGGAAATTTCTGCCAGTGGCTTATTAAAAATTGGTTCGCAAACGGTACGAATTGCTGACTCGAATTCTTCAACGTTGATATGCGCCGGCACCCAACCTGAATCCACATGCAGTTCCGCTACTTTGCGATAGTCTCGGTTAAAGAATGCAAGAAAGTTTTCGGCCAAATAACGTTTATCTTCGCGATTAAGTGTCCCGACTATCCCAAAATCGATACCTAAATAGCTTGGGTTATCCGGGTTTTCGCGTGAAACAAAAATGTTGCCAGGGTGCATATCTGCGTGAAAGAAGCTATCGCGGAACACTTGCGTGAAAAACACTTCAACGCCGCGTTCAGCAAGAATCTTCATATTCACGCCCATCGCCATTAAGGTATCCACATCACTCACCGGGATCCCATCAATACGCTCCATCACCATCACATTGTGACGACTAAAATCGCTGTATACAGTGGGGATATAGAGTAACGGTGAGTTTTCGAAATTACGCTTTAATTGGATGGCATTACCCGCTTCGCGCAGCAAGTCGAGTTCATCCAACAAAGTTTTCCGATACTCTTTCACCACTTCTTTCGGCTTCAAGCGACGACCATCAGGTAAGTGCCGCGCTAGCACACCCGCTAAGGTTTCCATTAAGCGTAAGTCCGCATCAATATCGGCGCGAATATCTGGGCGAATGACCTTAATGACCACGTCTGCACCAGCATCATCGCCTTGTTTCAAGCGCGCGGTATGCACTTGGGCGATGGACGCAGAGGCCAGTGGTTGCACAGAAAAATCGTCGAATGCTTCATCGATATGCGCTAGGCCCAGTGCCTTCTCAATCAATTGTTGCGCTTGCTCGCCTGGAAATGCACGTACTTTGTCTTGTAACTTAGCCAGTTCAAGGGCAATGTCCGGTGGCAATAAATCGCGTCGAGTCGACAACATTTGGCCAAACTTCACCCATACCGGACCCAATGACTCAAGAGCCAAGCGCAAACGCTCGCCGGCTGGTTTTTGTTTATGCTTGTTGGGCATCCAAAACAGCGCATAACGGCCAATACGTAAGCTCCATGGTAACCAACGCGCTGGAATAATCTCATCCAAACCATAGGTGAGGAAGGTCTTGGTAATTTTGTAGGCTCTGCTAATGCGCTGACTCACTCTTGCTTACCTTTTATCGCGTGCTGAAAAGTTTGCTCGAAGGTCTCGTTCAATCCGATCAACTTGTGCCCGAACTTGCTGAATTTGTTGCTTAAACTGGTCAAATTCAGTGGTGCTGACAAGGAGTTGCTTTTCTTCCACAAGTACATCGCGCACCCATGCTTGCTGATCAGCTAAAGCCTGCTGCAACCAATGCTTACTGCGCATGAACGCTTGGCTCATAAAATGCGCTGGCACGTCGCCCAAGCGCTGTGCTAATTGCTCCTGCCAATCGATATCGAGCTCAGCAAACAGCTTGCTAAATTGCTGCGCTAACATTGGGTCACCTTCAATGTCCAGTGCGCCAGCTTTAATTAGACGTGTCATGTTGGCCGTGTCCCGAAGTTCTGGAAGCACCGCGAGGCGCGTCATAATATGACAATCCACCGTATCAGTGTCCACCCAGCTCAAAAGAATACCGTCGCCGACTGCGGTCACGGTAAGCGGCTTACCCAGCTCCGACAGCGTGACGCGCACGCGCTTGTCGCTAAGTTGCTGCAAACGCGCTGGCGATTGCGCATCTAAGCTTAATAAATGATTGGCCAGTGCCTCTGCAGCACCAGTAGGAAGAACCGTCCACAACATCAGAATTTAAACCCACGGTGCAATGCCACAATGCCACCGGTCAGATTGTCATAAGTCACTTGGTCGTAGCCGGCTTTTATCATCATTCCTTTCAAAGTCTCTTGATCGGGATGCATCCGAATTGATTCGGCGAGATACTGATAGCTATCGGCATCGCCAGCCACCATTTGCCCCATTTTTGGCAACACATTGAATGAGTAAAAATCATACGCTTGATTCAGTAACGGTTGAACCGGCTTTGAAAATTCCAAAACTAATAGTCGACCACCTGGCTTTAATACGCGGAACATTGACTCTAACGCTTTCTGTTTATCGGTCACATTACGCAAACCAAAAGCAATGGTAATGATGTCAAAACTATCATCAGCAAAGGGCAATTCTTCGGCGTTCGCTTGTACGTAGCGAACGTTGCCGACAATACCGCGATTGCGCAGTTTATCGCGACCAACTTCTAGCATCGCGTCATTAATATCGGCTAAGACAACTTCGCCAGTTGGCCCCACACGACGCGAAAACTGTGCAGTTAAGTCGCCCGTTCCGCCAGCAATGTCTAACACCTTCATGCCCGTGCGAACACCACTGCAATCAATGGTATAGCGCTTCCACAAACGGTGAATACCGAATGACATGAGATCGTTCATCACATCATACTTCTGCGCAACCGAGTTAAACACGTTGGCAACGAGGTTTTGCTTCTCTGTTTTCGCGACTTGCTTATAACCAAAGTCGATAGTTTCTTGATTCGATTCTTTCATGTTTAAACCTTTTTCAGCGTCTGCCGCTAGTGTACTACGAAATCAGGCTTGGGCGTAGTGATCGCGACGTGGTAACCAGCGTTGGATCAATGCATCGGCGGTTTGCGGATAACGCTCCCAAATCGTGTGCGCGAGCTGCTGCACCTGATCGACTAAATGACTATGTTTGACTAAATCCGCCACTTTCATTTCGGTTAAACCGGTTTGTTTTTGCCCTAATAATTCACCGGGCCCGCGTAATTCCAAATCGCGCTGTGCAATCACGAAACCATCGCTGCTGTCACGCAGAACCGCTAATCGCTGAGTTGCGGTTTTCGACAGTGGTGCATGATACAGTAACACACAGTGACTCGCCGCCGCGCCACGTCCGACGCGCCCCCGCAATTGATGCAGTTGTGCCAAACCGAGACGCTCTGGATTCTCGATAATCATCAAACTAGCATTCGGTACATCAACACCCACTTCAATCACCGTGGTCGCAACCAATAAATCCAATTCATGCGCTTTAAAGGCAGCCATGACTGCTTCTTTTTCTTGGCTCTTTAAGCGCCCATGCACCAAACCAATACGCAAATTCGGTAAAGCCTCTTGCAACTGCGTCGCGGTGTCTTCTGCCGCTTGGCACTGCAAAGCCTCTGACTCTTCAATCAGCGTGCATACCCAATACGCTTGTCGCCCTTGTTCGGTGCACACCTGATGAACGCGCTCAATTACTTGATCGCGCCGCGTATCCGGAATCGCTACTGTGGTTACCGGTGTGCGCCCAGGCGGCAGCTCGTCAATAATCGACGTCGCCAAGTCCGCATAAGCCGTCATCGCTAAGGTGCGTGGTATTGGCGTCGCGGTCATAATCAATTGATGCGGTTGGTAACCTTGCACCACCCCCTTTTGCCGTAATTCTAAACGTTGGTGCACACCAAAACGGTGCTGCTCGTCAATAATGACCAAGGCGAGGTTGTGATAATTCACATCAGCTTGGAACAGCGCATGGGTGCCGACAATAAACTGCACTTCACCACTGGCAATCACAGCGAGATTTTCTTGGCGCTCTTTGGTTTTTTGCTTGCCTGCTAGCCAACCGACACGGATACCTAACGGTTCCAGCCACTGCCGAAAGGTTAGTGCATGCTGTTCCGCAAGAATTTCAGTCGGCGCCATTAACGCAACTTGATAGCCCTGTCCGATCGCCGTCAATGCCGCGAGCGCTGCGACTAACGTTTTCCCCGAGCCAACATCACCTTGCACCAAGCGCATCATGGGGAAATCCAAGGCCAGATCGTGCTGAATTTCTTGCACCACACGTTGTTGCGCAGCAGTAGGTTGAAACGGCAATTGCGCTAAAAACTCCTGCTGTAAAGCTTGATTTACTTGCAACGCTCGCGCTTGGTGCGCTTGTTTTACTGCTCGCAACTTCAACAAGCTCAGCTGATGAGCGAGGAGTTCTTCTGCTGCTAAACGGGTCTGCGCGGGGTGTGTACCTTCGGTTAACTGTTGCAAACTGACATCAAGTGGCGGCCGATGCAACGTGCGTAATGCTTGCGCCAAACTGATGCCTCCCGGACGCAACTGCTCAGGTAATAGTTCTGGTAGCGCCTGTTCATTAAGATAAGTAAGCGCTTGCTCGCTTAGCTTTCTCAGCGTGGCTTGCTGAACCCCTTCAGTGGCAGGGTAAACTGGCGTCAAGGCTTCTTCACCTAATTCCGGCGCAGCGCCTTCGATGATCTTATATTCTGGGTGAATCATATCGGGGCCGTTAATACCGCGACGCGCTTCACCAAAGAGTTGTAGCCGCGTACCTTGCGCGAATTGTTTGAGTTGCGCCGCTGAAAACTGAAAAAATACAAGATTCAGCACACCGCTCGCATCACGAACTTTCACTTTGAGCATGCGCCGACGGCCATAAGCCACCTCAGCTTTAACCACTTCCGCGATCACCGTTGCGCTCGTACCAGCTTGTAATGCGGCAATAGGATAAATGCGTGAGCGATCTTCATAGCGTAGCGGTAAATGTAATAGAACGTCCTGCACGTTTACCAAGCCAAGCTTTTCCAGCTTCGCTTGCAGCTTTGGCCCCACGCCTTTTAGCGCGCTTAATGGGATACGGTGCAGGCCATCTGAAGTCATCGCTTGGCGCTCCGAATTTGTTGCCACCATAATTCATCAGCAGCAATTTGTCCGTATTCATCCAGTTGTGGGTAAGGAATACCATTCAGGCGACATAAACGTGCAAATATTGGATGCCCGCCTTCAAACAGCACACGTTGGCGCTCTGCTTCGGGCAAGGTCGGCCGCTGGTAACACCCAGCCGCTTCGCGTTGTCGTTGTGCCTCATACATAATCACTGCTGCAGCGACCGAGACATTCAATGACTCAGCCATACCCACCATTGGAATAATAATTTGATGATCGGCGGCGGTAATTGCTTCTGGTGTGACGCCGCGACGCTCTTGGCCTAGAATAATTGCGGTTGGCTTGGTGTAATCAATGGTACGGAAATCAACGGCTTGGTCGGATAGATTGGTTACGAGGATTTGTTTGCCTTCAGCTCGCAATTGGTCAATAGCCGGTTGCAGGCCATCGTGATGATTAACCTTCACCCATTTTTCGCTGCCAACGGCTGCGCCGCGGGTCATGCGAAAATGACGCTCGTACCAAATAGCATGAACTTCGTGCACCCCAACCGCATCGGCGGTGCGCACTAAAGCAGCTAAATTGTGATTTTTATGGACACTCTCCAAACACAACGTAAGATCAGGTTGACGCTGGTCTAACAGTTGCGAAATACGTGCGAAGCGCTCCGGCGACATGATGATTTCCAACTATTTTTTATTTAAAACTGAGGCAAGTATAACGGCATGCGAGAGTTATCCATAGTATTTCGCCATCCTGATTTTTATGTGCTGGACAAGCCTTCCGGCGCGCCAATGCATGCCAACGATAATGAACCTAGCGTGGTACATCAACTCAGTGAGCAGCTTGGCGAAACGTTATGGCCCGTGCACCGTTTAGATACACCAACTTCTGGCGCCTTGCTCATTGCAAGAAATCACAGCGCTGCCGCAGCACTTAGCGGCCTTTTTGCTGCGCGTAAAATGAAAAAGTTTTATATTGCGATTAGCGCCGGGAAGCCGAAGAAAAAGCAGGGCTTGATTAGTGGTGATATGGATAAAGTTCGTCGTGGTAATTGGCGCTTATTGCACAGTCAAGACAACCCCGCACAGACGCGCTTTATGAGTTACTCCCTTAAGCCAGGCTATCGATATTACCTGCTCAAACCCATCACTGGCCGCACTCATCAACTGCGGGTCGCTTTGAAAAGTATCGGCGTGCCGATTTGTGGCGATGACCGTTATGGCGGTGAGGTTGCCGAACATCTGCATTTGCACGCTTGGAAATTACAATTTGAATACAACGGCGAACACTTTGATATCACCGTATCGTGGCCGGATTACGAACACTTTGCTGACTTGCCGGAAATGATCGAGACGTTTTGACCATTTCCTAAGCTGTACGACCATAGTTGTGGTTGGCAAAGGCTAATTAAAAACGGCATACTCATTTCATGTTTGTTTTTTAACCCAAAGGTAGTTGCCATGAAACACAGTCTATTAAGTTTAGCGTTAGTCACAGCGCTTGGTTCCTTTACTGGTGCAGCGCAGGCTCAGCAGCCCGTTAAAATTGGTGCCGATCTTGAACAGAAGGTCATTGAATGGCGCCGTGACCTACACCAACATCCGGAATTAAGTAACCGCGAGTTTCGCACCGCAAAAGTCATCACAGAACACTTGAAAGAACTTGGTTTAGAAGTTCAAACTGGTGTTGCTCACACTGGCGTTGTCGGTTTACTTAAAGGCGTCAAGCCGGGTCCAACGATTGCCCTGCGCGCTGATATGGATGCGCTACCGGTGACCGAATTAACGGATGTACCGTTTGCTTCAAAGGCAGTGTCTGAATATCGTGGCAAAGAGGTTGGTGTGATGCACGCATGCGGCCATGACTTGCACGTGGCAATGTTAATGGGCGCGGCCGAAAAGCTCACAGCAATGCGCGACCAACTAGCTGGTAACGTTGTATTTATCTTCCAACCAGCGGAAGAAGGCGCGCCAGCTGGTGAAGAAGGCGGCGCTGAGTTAATGCTCAAAGAAGGTCTGTTTAAGCAATATCAGCCAGAAGCGGTATTTGGTATTCACGTGTGGTCGGCCGGTAACACAGGCGAAATTGGCTACCGCGAAGGCCCATTAATGGCATCGTCAGATCGCTTCGAAATTAACGTGAAGGGTCGTCAAACTCATGGTTCACGTCCATGGGGCGGCGTTGACCCAATTGTTGCCGCGGGTCAAATCATCAGCAATACGCAAAGCATTGTGTCGCGCCAGGTTGATATCACCAAAGCGCCAGCTGTCGTAAGCTTCGGTATTGTGGAAGGTGGTGTGCGTAACAACATCATTCCAGATGAAGTGTACTTGGAAGGCACCATTCGTAACTTTGATATGGATAACCGTGCACAGATTTTTGAAAATTTGAAAGCGACTGCAGAACACACGGCCAAAGCCAGTGGCGCTGAAGCGCACGTGCATATCGACGAAGGCTATCCGGTGACGATTAACAACCCAGAGTTAACGCGTAAAATGTTGCCAACCATGCAACGCGTGGCCGGTGCAGATAATGTCAAAGTCAATGCGTTGGTAACCGGTGCTGAAGACTTTTCGTTTTATGCACTTGAAGTACCTGGTTTGTTTGTGTTTTTGGGTATTACCCCAGAGGGCCAGAATCCGGCAGAAGCGCCAAGTAACCACTCACCGTATTTCTATGCCGACGAAGATGCTCTGAAAACAGGCACCGAGCTGTATGTAAACTGGGTGTTCGATTACGCTAAGCTGAACTAATAACGCTAGAAATTAGAAGCATAAAAAAGGCCCAAGATTGGGCCTTTTTCGATTTGAGGTTTCAGTTACTGCACTTTGAGCATTTCGCGAATCACTTTTTTATCGATTTTGCCAACACTCGTGCGCGGAATTTCTTCCACCACTTTGACGGTGTCTGGCACGTACCATTTCTCGATTAAGCCTTCATCGATATATTGCTGCATGTGTGCAACCACCGCTTCTCGATCGACGTTGGCGCCAGCGCGCGCAGTCACAATCGCGTGCGGGCGCTCACCCCATTCCTCATCCGGTAAGCCAATTACCGCAGCGAGCTCGATATCTGGATGCTTACTAATTAGGTTCTCAATATCTAGCGAGGAAACCCACTCCCCGCCGGTTTTAATCACATCTTTGATGCGATCACGAATCTGCAAGGTATAGGTACTATCAATGGTGCCAACATCGCCGGTATGCATCCAGCCGTTTGCCCAAAGTTCTTGGCTCTTTTCCGGCTCGTTTAAATAGCCTTGCGTTAACCACGGTGTGCGCACGACCACCTCGCCCATGGCTTCACCATCATGCGGCAAGAAGCGACCGTTACTATCAATAATCCGCATATTCACAAACGGCACCGGACGACCGGTTTTGATACGCTCCGCCACTTGTTGCTCATGGCTAAATTCGTCCGCATTCAGCGGCATCCAAGTCGTGCTCAACAGCGGGCAGGTTTCGGACATGCCGTAGCCAGTGTAAATCTGAATGCCACGCTCGAGCGCTGCACTGGCAAGGCCAGCTGTTAGAGCACTGCCGCCAATCAGCACTTGCCAACCGCTAAAATCAATCGCTTTCGCTTTTTCACTGCTCAGCACCATTTGTAATATGGTCGGTACACAGTGTGAGAACGTGACTTTTTCGGTGACAAATAGCTTCAACAGGGTCGCTGGTTCATAACGTCCCGGATAAACCTGCTTTAAGCCCATCATGGTGGCGACATAGGGTACGCCCCATGCATGCACGTGGAACATGGGTGTAATTGGCATATACACGCTGGATGCCTGCATCAGTTGCATGTTGTCATTCATTGACGTGGTTGCCGCAAGTGCCATGGTGTGTAGCACGAGTTGACGATGCGAAAAGTAAACCCCTTTCGGATTGCCGGTCGTGCCTGTGGTGTAAAAAGTGGTGGCGATGGCGTTCTCGTCAAAATCAGGAAAGTCGTAGTCTGGTAACGCACCGCGCATCAGCTCTTCATACTCACCGGCCGTGCTTAGAGGGGCATCAGGCGGGGTATCGGAGTCACTCAACTGAATGTACTTTTCAACCGTCATTAACTCGTGTTTCACTTTTGCTAAAAGCGGCAGAAAATCATCATGCGCCAGCACTACTTTGTCTTCAGCATGGTTCATGGTGTAGACAATCTGTTCCGGCGCTAAGCGCACGTTGACCGTGTGCAATACGGCACCAATCATTGGAATCGCAAAGAAGCATTCAAGATAACGTGGCGTATCCCAATCGAGTACAGCCACTACATCACCAGCCTTAACACCAGCTTCGGTGAGCACATTCGCAAGTCGACAAACACGCTCATTAAATTCCTGATAGCTGTAACGCTTGCCATTGTTGCCACCCACAATTTCGTTGTCGCCGCCATAGCGTTGACTCGAGAGCAGCAACTGCTTAATCAGCAGAGGATATTGATATGCCTCTTCGGTTGGTTTTAGTAATTTTACCGGCATAAAGATTCCTTGTTGTTCTGTATTTTTTAATTGTTACCACTTACGGGTGACTTCATAAATATCGGTACGGCGATCTTTTAAATTAGTCACCGAACCTTCGTGATGTAAATATCGCAATTCATCTAAATTCAGATCAGAAAAAATGAGCTGTTCGGTATTTGGCGTGGTTTCCGCCAAGATGGCATCGTATGGGAAAGCAAAGTCAGAGGGCGAGAAAACCGCCGACTGCGCATACTGTACGTCTAAGCTTTCAACTTGCGGCAAGTTCCCGACACTACCGCAGGTCACCACATAGCATTCGTTTTCGACCGCCCGGGCTTGGGCACAGTGGCGGACACGCAAGTACGCATTGCGTGTATCGGTCCAAAACGGCACGAAGAGAATTTCTAACCCTTCGTCGGCCATTAAGCGGCCAAGTTCTGGAAATTCGACATCGTAGCAAATGAGAATGCCAACTTTACCGGCATCGGTATCAAACACGCGAACTTGATCACCTCCCTCGATAACCCAGTCACGTTTTTCGTGCGGTGTAACATGAATCTTGCGTTGTTCTTCAACGGTGCCATCGCGACGACAGAGGTAAGAAACGTTATAGATCACGTCGTCTTCATTAATTGGCATGGAACCGGTAATAATATTAACGTTGTAACTGACCGCCATTTGCGACATTTCGCGTTTGAAACGTTCGGTGAATCCGGCAAGGAACCGAATGGCATCCTTTTGTTGGCTTTGGTCGGTGAGCCCCATCAACGGCGCATTGAAAAACTCTGGAAATACTGCGAAGTCACTCTGGTAACTCGAAATCGCATCAACGAAGTACTCCACTTGGCGAAGCATTTCCTCCACGGAGTCAATTTCACGCATTTGCCATTGTACGGCGCCAATTCGTACGTTACGGATGCGCGACCCGAGAATATTATCTGACGGCTCGTATAAAAAGTTATTCCACTCAAGTAACGTCGCAAAACCAACCGAACGTTTATCTTCCGGCAAATATTTACCTAATAGCCGTTTAACAGTGAAATCATTCGCTAATTGGAACGTTAGAATTGGGTCGTAGATTTCGCGGCGGTGCACGGCCTCAATGTATTGGCCTGGCGTCATTTCATCAGCGTACTTGTGGAAATTAACAATACGCCCGCCAGCCAGAATCGCTTTCAGGTTCGATTGCCGACAAAGCTCTTTACGCGCATCATATAAGCGGCGTCCCAAGCGATAACCGCGATAGTCTGGGTGGATTAGCACATCAAGACCATAAATCGCATCGCCTTTGCGGTCGTTCAGAATATTTTCACGCGCATCCATCAAATCATCATAGGTGTGCGGGTTACTAAAACGGGCGTACTTTACTTTGACGGTTAACGCTACGCCAACTAACTGCCCATTGTCCTCAAGGCAAATCTGACCCTCTGGAAATTCTTGCACCAGCTTTAAAATCGTATGTTCACCCCAAGCGCCACCAATATCGGGATAGACCTTATCCATCAAGACTTTTAATTGCGGGTAATCGTCTTTGCGCAAATTACGTAACTGTAAGTGAAGTTCATCCGGGCTCATAGACATCCTTTGTGGTTCTGTGTACAACTTGAATTAAAGGTAAGCGTTCTACGCGATGCTTGCAACGTCAAGATAAGACATATAAACTTCTGGACGTCTAAATAACAACATAACTGAAGCAAGGATTTTTATGACACAGCCAGCCAGTGCCAAGGCGCTTTTGCCGCTTGGTTTATTTCTTACGCTGTTCCTTGGCACCGGGATCTACTTCCAACTGTCAGGTGTCGATTATGCGTTTTATCAACTCGCCAGCCCAGTCGCCATACTGCCCGCTATTGTTCTTGGTGTACTGCTAAGCAAGCAGGCATTTGACGCACGTATTGATACCTTTGTATCGGGTGTTGGCGAACGCAACATCGTCACCATGTGTATGATTTATTTATTAGCCGGCGCCTTCTCAACCGTCGCTGCAGCTACTGGCGGTGTCGACGCTATGGTTGCGCTTGGCTTAAATGTCATCCCACCACAATTCTTGCTGCCTGGTTTATTTATTATTGCCGCGGTTGTTTCAACTGCTATGGGCACCTCAATGGGTACCCTCGCTGCGCTGGCACCGGTTGCGCTGGGTTTAGGTCAGGCCGCAGAAATAGATTTAGCGTTACTGGCAGGGGTGTTAGTTAGTGGTGCTATGTTTGGTGATAATTTGTCATTTATCTCTGATACCACTATTGCGGCGACGCGCACTCAAGGCTGTGAAATGAGCGATAAATTCAAAGCGAATTTGAAAATTGCCTTGCCGGCAGCAGCTATTACGCTCATTTGGTTGTTCACCTATGACACCGGTGCTGTACCACCTAAGATTCCCGATGCGAACTTATGGCTGAGCCTGCCGTACTTCTTCATTATTGTGTTAGCTGTGCTGGGTTTAAACGTTTTCGCCGTGCTTACCCTGGGGATTATTCTTGCCGCCGCCTTTGGTATGGTCACCGTTGGTTATGAATGGGTCGCCTTTAGCAAAGATATCTACGAAGGCTTCACCAGCATGCAAGAAATCTTCTTGCTGTCGCTATTGATTGGCGGCTTATCGGCGCTGATTCGGCAACAAGGTGGCTTACAGTTTCTTGCGAACACCGTCAGTAGTATCACGAGCCGATTGTTTAAACATAAACAACAGCGCGCCGCGTTTGGTGTCGCTGCATTAACTGGATTAACGAACTTCGCCGTTGCCAACAATACCGTGACGATTTTGCTCTCTGGTGAAGTCAGTAAACGCCTCGCAGAAGAAGGTAATTTAGCCCCACGCCAAAGCGCAAGTTTGCTGGATATCTTTGCTTGCGTGGTGCAAGGAGCTCTGCCCTACGGCGCCCAAGCATTATTGATGGGTGCAAGTTTTGGCTTATCGCCGTTGGATGTCAGTATTCACACAGGTTACTGCTTTATTCTTGGGGCGGTATCAATCGGCATGATCATCTGGCGCAAGCCATTGGAAGCTCGCGCCAGTGGGGTGACTGCTTAATTGGTGCTTGGCAACTCCATCACGCCATCAATCTCAATTTGCGCGCCCTTCGGTAAGGCTTTCACGCCGATAGCGGCGCGCGCAGGGTATGGCGTTTCGAAAAATTCAGCCATTACCTCGTTCACGATTGGGAAGTTACCCAAGTCGGTCAAATAAATCTGAACCTTGACCATGTCCTGCAACTCGCCTCCAGCGGCTTCACAAACCGCACTCAAGTTTTTGAATACTTGCACGGCTTGCGCACGAAACTCTTCACTGACAAATTCCATGGTTTCTGGCACCAGTGGGATTTGACCTGACAAATAAACCGTCGTACCAATCTTCGCCGCTTGTGAGTAGGTACCAATGGCAGCGGGTGCTTTTTCTGTACTAATGATGACTTTTGACATGTTTACTTCCTTAAGCGCCAAACTCGCTGCACATTCGGCATCTTCCGGATGTGGCGAATCACATCGGCGAGTTGTTTCCTATCACGCACACTAAGTGCGATATCAATATAATAAATATTGGCGTCGAGTTCTTCCGTCTTCAGACCGTGGATATTACATCCAGTGGCTGAAATCGATGCGGTCAGTTTGGCGAGTGCACCTTGATGATTTTCAATCTCAACCCGCACTTCAGTGGTAAACTCGGCTTCGGTATTGCCTTCCCATTGCACTGGGAAATAGCGGCCCGGCTCTTCTTCATAGCCGCGCACGTTCTTACATTCTTTGCGGTGTACCACAAGCCCCTTGCCTGGGCTCACGTGGGCAATAATGTCATCGCCTGGTATCGGTCGGCAACATTTCGCAAAACTCACCAATAACCCTTCAGCACCACGAATTGCTAATGTCGTTTTCGGTTGAACGGCGGTGTCTTGTTCGTCTTTTAACTGCGAAAGTTCACCCAATAGACGTTTAGCGATTGCTATCGACATCATGTTGCCCAAACCAATTTCCCTTAATAACGACGGTAAATCGGTAACTTTGACTTCTTTTAACACACGGGTGAAATCGGCTTTTGGAATGTCGTCATAATTGATTGGCCCGAGTGCAGCACGCAACAAACGCTCACCTAACTGCTCCGCTTCACGTGTCTCTTGCCCTTTCAAGTACTGACGAATCTTCGCACGCGCCTTACCGGTAACAGCAAAATTCAACCAAGCAATGTTCGGACGCGAACCTGGCGCTGTTTTAATCTCAACCGTTTGCCCGGTTTCGAGCGGCTTCGACAATGATGACACCTTATGATTCACGCGTGCGCCAATGCAGGTATTGCCGATATCTGTATGCACAGCATAGGCGAAATCTACTGGCGTGGCCCCCTGCGGCAATTCAATAATGCGGCCTTCTGGCGTGAAGACATAAATCTCTTCAGGGAATAATTCCGACTTCACGTTTTCGATAAACTCGAAAGCGTTACCTGTACTTTGCTGTAATTCTAATAGGCTTTGCATCCAGCGGCGGGCGCGTACTTGCGCAGTGGTGCCAGTACTTTCATCGGTTTTATATAACCAGTGCGCGGCAACACCGCGGTCAGCCATCAGGTTCATCTCTTCAGTACGAATCTGTACTTCAACCGGAATCCCGTGTGGACCTTTTAAGCTGGTGTGCAACGACTGATAGCCATTCGACTTGGGAATGGCGATGTAATCTTTGAAGCGCGTTTCAATCGGTTTATAGAGATTATGCAGTGCGCCCAATACGCGATAGCAAGTATCGAGCTCGTCGACAATCACTCGGAACGCATAAATGTCCATGACTTGTTCGAACTTCAGCTCCTTGTCTCTCATCTTTTGGTAGATGCTATACAAGTGCTTTTCACGGCCAAGCACACGCGCCTTTATCCCGACATCCTTGAGTCGTTTTTCGATTTCCGTTTGCACGCGCTCAACCAGCTCACGACGATTACCGCGGGCCTTTTTCACTTCAGATTCGAGTAATTTGGCGCGCCACGGATGTAAAGCGTGGAAACCCAATAATTCCAACTCGTTCTTGATATCGTGAATACCTAAACGATGGGCAAGTGGCGCATAAATTTCTAAGGTTTCACGCGCAATGCGGCGCTTTTTATCGGGGCGTAAATGACTAATCGTGCGCATATTGTGCGTACGGTCAGCTAATTTGATCAGAATGACACGAATATCCTGCACCATCGCCATAATCATTTTGCGATAGTTTTCAGTTTGTAATTCTTCTTTGGAATCAAACTTAAGCTTGTCGAGCTTGGAGACGCCTTCGACTAGTTCAGCGACGGTGGCGCCAAACTGCTCTGCGAGATCTTCTTGGGTATATTGGGTGTCTTCAATGACGTCGTGTAGCAATGCCGCCATGATCGTTTCATGATCAAGCCGCATGTCGGCCAGCAAGCCGGCTACTGCAACAGGATGGGTAATGTAGGGTTCGCCACTATGGCGTTTCTGATGTTTGTGCCCATCAGCAGCTAATTTGAAGGCCGCAGAAGCTTGCTCCACCTGCTCTGGTGGTAAATACTCAGCTAACTGTTGCCTGAGGCCTTCAAACAAATACACCCGATTTACTCAAGCCCACGAATTGCGTCAACCGCTGCCATTTCTTCAGCATCTTTCTGCGCCATTTCAGTACGCTCTTCAGCGTCTAAACGTTTGGCGTCGATATGACCGCCTTCAATTTCGCGTAAAGCGACGACGGTTGATTTTTCATTGTTTTTCCAAGGAACCAATGCATCTTTGCCTTGGGTTGCCAATTGACGGGCACGACGTGCTGCTACAAGCACTAAATCGAATCGGTTGCCAATACGGTCAACAGCATCTTCTACGGTTACGCGAGCCATGTTTACTCCAACTATGTGCAAAACGGGTCAGGAATTATACGGATTTACCCGCCATTCGCCAAGAGATCTTTGAGTTTAGCGGCATGCCGCACTTGTTGTAATGCTACCTTAAGGCGTTGTGCAAACACAATATGCTCTAATTGTGCCAACGTTTGGTCAAATTTATCATTGACCAGCAAGTAATCAAACTCATGATAATGCGACATTTCTGCATGCGCTTTTTCCATGCGTGAACGAATCACTTCGTCACTATCTTGGCCACGACTACGCAAGCGTTCTTCAAGTATTTCAAGGCTTGGCGGTACAATGAAAATAGATTGCGCCTGTGGGTGGGCCTCACGCACTTGTCGTGCTCCCTGCCAATCAATATCCAAAAACACGTCAATGCCTTGCGCCAAGGTTTGTTCAATGTAACTTCGCGACGTGCCGTAATAATTACCGAAAACATGTGCCCATTCATAAAAATCATTTTTGTCGATTTTTTCTTTGAACTGGGTTTCAGTCAGGAAATGATAGTGCACACCATCAATTTCACCCGGCCGTGGCGCCCGAGTTGTGCACGATACCGACACCTGCATACTCTCTTCAGTGTGGCGCGCAAGCAAAGCACGGATTAAACTGGATTTACCTGCACCACTTGGTGCAGCCAAAATAAATAAATTGCCGGTGGCGATTGGTGTTGTCATGAATACTTACATTGATCGGCTTGCTAATAACGGCAAAGCATAGCATGTTGCATAGTAAAATAACTAGAGCGGAGAGCTGAGATGACAACCGGATGGATTATTATCATTGTTGCAGTATTACTGTTGGTGTACCTGATTGGTATTTACAACAAACTCGTACGTTTAAAGAATCAATTTGAAAATGCCTTTGCGCAAATAGAAGTGCAACTCAAGCGGCGTTACGACTTGATACCTAATCTTGTTGAAACCGCAAAAGCTTATCTCAGCCACGAGCGCGAAACACTCGAAGCCGTGATTTCGGCGCGTAATCAGGCTGCCGCAGCGTTACCACAAGCCGCCAAAGACCCAACCAATGCCGGTGCGATGCAGCAACTTGGTGGCGCCGAATCAGCCTTAGGCAGTGCGCTAGGCCGTTTAAATGTGGTGATGGAAGCCTATCCGGATTTAAAAGCGAACCAAAACATGATGCAGGTAAGTGAAGAACTCACCAGCACAGAAAATCGCGTCGCGTTTTCTCGCCAAGCATTTAATGATGCGGTGATGACTTACAATACCTATCGTCAATCATTCCCACCGGTGATGTTTGCGAGCTTCTTTGGTCATAGCAAAGATGCCAACTTATTGGAGTTTGCTGATAGCGCGGAAATACAGGCTGCGCCAAAAGTTAACTTTTAATTTGTGTCACTCGCTGGAAGATTACGATGGTTAATTTCTTCGAACATCAGCAGCAGGCTAAACGCAATACAGGCCTGCTGGTGGTGCTGTTTTTTCTCGCGTTCACCCTAATCATTGGCTTTGTTGCCGTCGTAACCGCCGCTGTCTTTGGCGGTATTGCAGTGCAACAAAACGGGGATTATCAATTTAGTTGGCAACCCATTGCTTGGGTTGTGCTGATTGTTGGTGGCGGCATTCTCACGGCAATGTTGGTGAAGTGGCTGAGCTTGAAGCCCGGCGGGCACGTGGTTGCTGAAAGCTTAGGTGGCGTGCGCATTGAACCGAATAGTACTGACCCGCTGGAGCGCCGAATTCTTAACGTTGTCGAAGAAATGGCCATCGCTGCCAATATGCCTGTGCCGGCGGTTTATTTGTTGCCCAACGAAGCGAATATCAACGCATTCGCGGCAGGATATGAAAGTAAAGACGCCGTGATTGGCTTAACCCGCGGTGCGGTTGAAACCTTTTCGCGCGAGCAACTTCAGGCCGTTGTTGCACATGAGTTTAGCCACATTCTCAACGGCGACATGCGCTTGAATATTCGTTTAATCGCCGCGCTTGCAGGGATTTTACTGATTGCACATGTCGGACGAATGTTTTTGCACTCAGCGCGCTTTAGTACATCGCGACGCCGTGGCAACGGCAATGCACTACCACTTATCGGCTTGGCCTTGTTCATTATTGGCTATATTGGCGTGTTCTTCGGCAACATCATCAAAGCAGCCGTGAGTCGTCAACGCGAATATCTCGCTGATGCTGCCGCTGTGCAGTTTACCCGTAATCCGGAGGCCTTATCCGGCGCCCTACAACAAATCGGTGCCCGCGAGTACGGAAGTAAGATTGGTCACGCCAATGCCGATGAAACCGCACACTTATTTTTCGGCCAAGCATTAAGCTCGTGGTTTACCCTCATGGCAACACATCCGCCGTTAGATAAACGTATTAAGCGAATTCAGCCGAATTGGAATGGGCGCTACCCAAAACCGAAAAAGGCCATGGTGCAATCGGTGGCGGAGCAGCAAGCCAGTCAGCCACAACCAACGGCTTTGAATCGCTTAGCGATGCTGGCGCTACCGGCGTTACTGCTAGAGCGGGTGCGTTCACCACAACAAGCACCGCAATTTATTCGCGATATGTTAGTGGGTCAATTGCTTGGCGAAGAGCAACCCCAATTAGAAACACTCAATGCTGCGCAACAACTGGCGCTGGTTGAGCTTGCGATTCCAGCGTTGCGGGTTGCCAAAGATTCAGACCGACTCGGGCTGTTGCGCGATCTTGAGCAGCTTGAACACAGCAATGATTTATTTCACTGGTGCTTGTATCAATTGTTAGCGCGGCAATTAATCGAATCGAAACGCTTCAAGGTGAAATTAGATAATGCTGAAGCATTTGCGGCAACAGTGGTTGCGCTTAAACGTGCCGAAGCACAACAACCGTTGAATTTGGCACAACTTGAGCAGGCTTTAAACACCTGCAAGAGCTGGTCGCCAAAAGCCAAACAACCTTTAGTACAAAAGTGGGTTGAAACGGTCACTTCTGACCAGCATATCTCAGATACCGAACGCAAATTAGTCGCCACGCTGTGTGCTTGTATCGAAGAGCCACTACCGGATGAGATGCTGACGAATTCTGCATCGTCAAATTTTGCATAATTTGTAAAAGTCACGCGATCAATTTCTCCGGCATTTGCGTATTCCCCGTACCAGACTGATTTAAGGAGTTATCATGTCGACGGATTTATCCCCTTTATTGCAACCTTTTTCATGTAAATCTCTTCAGCTTCGTAATCGCGTTGCGATGGCGCCAATGACCCGTAGCTTTTCGCCCGGTAACGTACCGAACGATGCGGTGGTCAAATACTACCAACGTCGTGCTGAAGGTGAAGTTGGCTTAATCATTACCGAAGGTGTAGAAATCAATCACCCGGGTGCAAGTGGCTTCCCCAATGTACCGAAAATTTATGGTGAAGCGATGACCGAATGGCGCCGCGTCGTTGATGCGGTGCATGCCGCTGGTGGCCAAATTATTCCACAGTTGTGGCATGTGGGTGCCGTACGTAAACCAGAAACTGACGATGCAGCGCCAGCTTACAGCCCGTCAGGTTTGTTTGGACCCGGCAAACCAAGTGGTGTCGCCATGACCAAGGATGACATCAACGATGTGATTCAAGCATTCGCTGAGTCAGCCAAGCAATCAAAAGAAGCCGGTTTCGATGGGGTAGAAATTCATGGTGCCCACGGCTATTTGATTGATCAATTCTTATGGGAAGGCACGAATATTCGAGAAGACGAATACGGTGGTTCGCTGGAAAATCGTGCTCGCTTTGCCTGCGAAATTGTCAAAGCCGTTCGCGCCGCAGTTGGTGAGGATTTCGCAATTGTCTTTCGTTTTTCGCAGTGGAAACAGCAAGCTTACGAGGCCAAACTTGCGGAAACTCCTGAACAGCTCAAGCAGCTTCTCGATTTACTCGTTGCTGCTGGTGTTGATGTTTTCCACGCTTCAACGCGACGCTTTTGGGAGCCTGAGTTCGAAGGTTCCGATTTAAACCTTGCCGGCTGGACGCAGAAACTAACCGGAAAACCGACCATTTCAGTCGGCAGTGTTGGTTTAACCGAAGACTTTATAAGCGGCACCTTTGCCTCAGATAAACCAGCAGTAGAAAAATCCGGCATTGACGAGTTAGTCAAACGCATGGGCAACCATGAGTTTGAGCTTATCGCCGTCGGCCGTGCGTTATTGCAAGATCCGTACTGGCTACAAAAAATGCGTGATGGCAAAGAAGACGAAATTAAAGCGTTCAGCAAGGCCTCGCTGAAAGAGTTGGTGTAAGTTCTGATGAAGCATCGGGTGGGACTCATTTGGTTTGAGAATGACCTGCGGGTTGCCGACCACCCGTTGCTGCACCTTGCGCAACAAGAATGCCAACAACTCATTTGCTTGTACTGTGTGAATCCGAAATGGTTTCGCCCCAACCGCTATGGCTTGCGCAGTATGGGTGAAAACCGTTGGCGATTTCTGCAACAAACACTCGTTGATCTCGACCAACAACTTGCGCAACTTGGCCAGCGCTTATATGTGAGCTACGAAGCGCCTCTGGCTGCCGTTGCCAAACTTATCGGTCAGTTCGGTATCGATGTGATTTACCGTAGCCATCATTGCGGCAGCTATGAGCGCCAATACTTCGATATTGTGCGCGAGCGCTATCCATTTTTGGATTATGTGCAAACTGACAGCAATACCTTGTTTGAACGTGAACAAATTCCCGAGGTGATTGAGCAGATACCTGATAGCTTCTCGAAATTTCGAAAGTATATTGAGAGTTCGCAGCGCCGTGCCACTATCAAAGAACCATTGGCAGCACCCTTACAGTTACCGCCACCGCCTGCATCACTGAGTTGGCCAACGTTAGTGTTGCCGACAACTGACAGTATTTTTGTCGGCGGTACCCAGGCCGGCATGAATCACGTTCGAGATTACTTCGCTGGACCACATGCCCAAACCTATAAGCAAACTCGAAACGCTTTAGATAATTGGTCTGATTCAACCAAGTTCTCGCCGTGGTTGGCTTTTGGTGCTGTTTCACCACGCCAAATTCTTACAGCGCTAACCACACATGAACAAGAAAAAGGGGCTAATGAGAGTACCTATTGGATTTTCTTTGAGTTGCTCTGGCGTGAGTACTTTCATTGGTATGCCGCTTATCACGACAAAAAGTTGTTCGCGGCCGACGGCATTCAACAACGCCGCCCACCAACAAGCTTTTACGCTTCACGCTTTCAAAAGTGGTGCCAAGGCAACACACCGTATCCGATCGTTAACGCATGCATGAATCAACTCAATGCAACGGGGTATATGTCTAATCGGGGACGCCAGCTTGTTGCCAGTTGCTTTGTCCACGAACTCGGTTTGGATTGGCGCTATGGTGCAGCTTATTTCGAACAACAATTGATTGATTATGACGTTGCAGCCAACTGGGGCAATTGGCAATACTTAGCTGGTGTGGGTGCCGACCCGCGCGGGCATCGCTGGTTTGACTTAACTAAGCAAACCGCGATGTATGATCCACACGGCGAATTTATTCAACGTTGGCACGGCGATTCTTTTGACGGCCAACTTGATCATATTGATGCCGCTGATTGGCCCATAAGTTAACGGCGGCGTTGCAACCACGGATACAAATGCTCGTGCATTTTAGGATCCATAATTGCCATCAAGAAATGGTGGCGTTCCGGAATTTCTCGTACCGTGACATAGCGTGATTCCAGCGGCTTAAAGTATTCAAATGGCGCAACCGAATCGACGTTACTGGCAAGAATCAATGTAGGTACCTTTACCGGTGGTAGCACTTGATGCAAATCAAGCGACGCTGGGTCGATATTTCGTTTCATCAAGGTATTTTTCACACCCTCACGAATTGACTCTTCAGATACGATTTTGCTGGTTTGCTCATGAGTGATTTTACTCACCTCGTACACTGCGTCCTCAAACTGACGCATTGGTGCCAGTAACACCAAACCACTGATATCGTTGCGCTGACGAGCCACATGTACAGCCGCTAATGCGCCCATGGAAAAACCTGTGATGAATAAAGGGTGCGGGCGCTCGCGTGCCGGTAACGAATTAATTAGCGTAGTAATCATTTCGACATCATCAACCGCAAACCCTGGTTGTTCATGTGTTGAACCACCATGACCTTTCAAGTCGGGAATCACAACATGAAACCCGAGGAAGCGATAGTAATCGGCTAAGAAAAACATGGTTTCTTTTGAGCCACCGTAACCATGCAGCATGATCATGGTGCCACGACGTGCTTCTGGAATTTGCTGACGGTTGAGGGTTAATTTGTATTCTTGCGTCTGTGTTTCGCCCACTGCAGTGAACTCAAAAACACGTGAATCAGAGTCGGTTATCGGTGCCGCATACAAGTATTCCGTACAGCCGCCAAGATATGGCATGCAAAACTGACGTTGTTCACCACCAAGCTCGACAATAAGCTCAGGCATGTTAGCCGGGATCCCGATCGGCTCAACACGATTCGACAATTTGTGCTCTACATAGGTAGCGCACCCTTGCAGCAGAGCTACAGCAACTAGTCCAAAACACAGCTTGCGATACATCGGGGATCCTCAACATGTTTATCTGACATTTGACATAAGTCCCCGATAATATCACTTCTTAACGTAACGCCAACAGTCTTTACGTTTCGTTATTTACGCCAAAGCTTGCGCAAGATCCGCGATGATGTCGTCAACGTGCTCGATACCTACACATAAACGAAGAGCTTCCGGCTTCACGCCCACTTTAACCTGTTCATCTGCGGATAACTGCCGATGGGTGGTCGATGCCGGATGACATGCAAGTGATTTTGCATCACCGATGTTCACTAGCCGCTTGAATAGCTTCAGCTTGTCATAGAATCGAACGCCAGCTTCATAGCCACCTTTCACACCAAAAGTGAGCAACGAGGCCGGTAGGCCACCTTTAATAATCTGCTGCGCAAGCGCGTAGTTCGGGTGTTCTGGGGTTCCCGCATAATTTACCCATGCAACTTGCGGGTGTTGTTGAAGATACTCGACCACTTTCTTCGCATTCTCACAGTGGCGTTCAATACGTAACTCAAGTGTTTCGAGCCCCTGTAAGATTAAAAAGGCATTAAACGGCGATAAAGCCGCACCAGTGTTGCGTAACGCAACGGTGCGAGCTCGTGCGATAAACGCCGCCGCTTCAAACGCTTCGTTGTACACCACGCCATGATAAGCCGGCTCGGGTTGCGAGAATTGTGCAAATTTATCGCTATGTTTTACCCAGTCAAAATTACCACCATCAACGATAATGCCGCCGATGGTGGTGCCATGCCCGCCGATATATTTGGTTAATGAATGCACAACAATGTGCGCCCCTAGGGCGATGGGTTGGCACAGAATAGGCGTCGCTACCGTGTTATCAACCACCAGCGGTACACCATGTTTATTCGCAATTGCTGCAAAGCGCGGAATATCCGCAATATTGCCAGCAGGGTTACCAATACTTTCGCAATAAAGCGCTTTGGTATTGGCATCAATGAGTCGCTCAAGCGCTTCGGGGCTGTCATCTTCAGCAAAGCGCACATCAATGCCAAGCGCGGGCAACTGGTGGGCAAATAATGTATAGGTGCCGCCATAGATTTGCGGGGTGGTGACAATGTTGTCGCCGTGCTTCGCCAAAGTCAGCAGCGTGTAATGAATAGCTGCCATACCAGAAGCTACCGCCAACCCGGCTATACCCCCTTCAAGGGCTGCTACACGTTGCTCGAGCACATCATTGGTTGGATTCATGATACGTGAATAAATATTACCAGGCACGGCTAAATCGAATAAATCAGCGCCGTGCTGGGCGCTATCAAATGCATATGCAGCAGTCTGATAAATCGGTACAGCAACTGACTTGGTGGTTGGATCCGTGTCATAGCCATGATGAATTGCTAGCGTTGCTGGATGGTAATTCGCAGTCATATCAGCCTCAATTAAATAGATGTTTATACGTTTAGACGTCCATAATAATTAAATGACGCCAACCTGCAAGTTATTTTTTACAGAAGTTTCAGCAGTTCCAAGATATCGCTCTGAACACCGGCAGCCGTTACTTCGGGCCCAGCTCCAGGGCCTTGTATAACCAAGGGATTCTGTTGGTATTGGCGGCTTCGAATAATAAAATTGGCATTACCTGGCGGTAAATGCGCATAGGGCGAGTCGCTACCAATCGGCTGCAACTGTGCTGTTGCTTTCACACTTCCGTCAGGCATCGCTTGCACGTGGCCGATATAGCAGAACTGCTGGGCGGTTGGATAATGCTGTAAGCGCCAATGTTCAAATGCCTGGTCAAACTCATCGAGTTGTTGCCAAAACGACGCTACCGGAATCTGTTGTAGTGCCGTCGGTACTAGGTTGTGCAAGGTGACATCGGCTAACTGCAGCGACCAACCGGCATCTCGAGCCAAAATCAGTAGCTTACGAGCGACGTCCATACCACTTAAATCAATACGTGGATCGGGTTCGGTGTAGCCGATGTCGGCGGCTTTGCATAGCCATTCGGATAGTTTGTCAGCGGGCCGATATTGCTGGAATATCCACGATAATGAACCAGAAAAGTTCCCTTCCATTGCGGTTATCGCGTCATAGCAATCTAGTCGCTCCCGAATCGCTTTTTGAATCGGTAAGCCGGCACCAACGGTGGTGTTATATAACCAATATCGCTGATGGTGCTCTAGCGCATCGCGAAGCTGTTGATAATATTCCGGATGACTCGAGCCAGCATATTTATTGGCACTGATGATGTGAGCACCCGCCTCTATCCAAGAGAGGTAATTACGACTGACCTCTTTCGAGGCAGTGAGATCCAACACCGCAATGCTATGCCCTGAGTCATATAGCTTACTAATTTCTGCGACCACCGCCGGTTGCACCTGCATCGATACGGTCTGTTGTTGCCAATCACTGGGTAACGGCCAGCGCCACAATCGTTTCGAATTCGCCGCCGCGTGCACAAAGACATTCTTGGGCAAACGCGCTGCATAATCATTTAACCAAGTTTTGCCGATGGTACCTAAGCCAACAACAATCACTGCTAACGCCATGATGACTCCAAAAACTGCTTCAATACCGGTGCATAATCAGCGGTATTTTTGATGAAACCGTCATGACCATAAGTCGACGGAAAAATATGACAGCCACGCCCGTCGGGCAGTTGCCCATGAAATGTTTCAAGTAAACTTGGTGGAACGAGTTGATCGCTGTCGAATCCAATCAGAAGCGTTGGTTGCTCAATATGATAGGGCTCAATACGATAACTATCGAGCGCGGGGCCGAACACTTCAAACAATTGCCGAGCGCGCGGCAATGAGCGTTGCACCGTGCGCAAACCGCGGCTTTCGATATAATTCACCGCATCTTGCGGGTCGGGATAATATTGATCCATACCCTCGGCACTACGGTAGCTCAACATCGCCAACGCACGTGCCAGCTGTGTACCGCGTTCAGGTTGTCCAGCGGCATCGCCAAGACGCACAAATTCTCGTTGTAACGCCCGTAACATGACCGCCTGTGCGGTCGGACGATGCGCCGCGCCAATCACCGCAACACGGTCAAAATTCAGTTGCTTATCTTGAGCTAACTCTAATGCCACCAGACCACCGTATGACCCGCCAACAACCGCATGGAAATCGACCCAGCCGAGCTCCAGTAATGCGGTACTGATATAGCTCGCTTGTTCAGCAATCGTTTGTGGCACCGCTGCAACTTCAGATTCACCGTTACCACCGGCATAATCAACCGTAACTACTGTAAATTGATTCGGATCAACGGCTTGCGCTAAGCCTTGCCACCAGCCATCTGCAGCATTGGTTATTGCTTGTCGATCACCCGAAATACCACCTAGTACTAACACTAATGGGCCGCGACCTAACTCGTTGATATACATAACCCCACCCGGCACTGGGCATTGATGCGTTTCAATAAGAAACGAAGAGCTGGCTGTCATCAGCATTACCTTTTGAAACAAACGAAGAAATAAGATGCCGCCTAATGTAGCGGCTTTTGTAGCCAATATCAATATAGACGTTTAGATGTCTAAATGTTTTTTTGTATAAGCGTTGGGTTCTTGCGATAATCGCGCTATACCTACTGACAAGACACGCTACATAGGGTGATGCGAACATGCCTAGTTTTGATATTGTTTCTGAAATCGATAAAGTTGAATTAAAAAATGCTGTCGACAATGCGACCCGCGAATTGACCACACGATTCGATTTTCGTGGTGTTGAAGCAACCATCGAACTCAATGATTTAACCGTAACACTCACTTCGGAATCCGACTTTCAAGTGCGCCAGTTACAAGACATTTTCAATAATCACTGCGCTAAGCGTAATATCAGCTTAGCGGGTATCGACATACCAGATGAGCCGACCCACAGCGGTAAAACCTACAGCTTGGCGCTCACTTTCAAGCAAGGTATTGATCAGCCGCTTGCCAAAGATATCACCAAAAAAATCAAAGAGAGCAAACTGAAAGTTCAATCATCGATTCAAGGTGACAAAGTGCGCGTAACCGGCAAAAAACGCGATGACTTGCAACAAACTATCGCGATGTTGCGCAGCTCGGATATCGAATTACCACTGCAGTTCGAGAATTTCCGCGATTAATTAGCATGCCGGCCTGTCCGTTATGCCACGCTTCTACAACCTCGTTGTTGTATACACAGCAGCGAGGTCCCCTTGCGCAACGTGAATATCATCGCTGTCATCAATGCCAGTTGATTCATGTTCCGGCCGCATTTCATCTTGATAACGCGACAGAAAAATATATTTACGATCTGCACCAGAATGACCCTAACGATTCCCGTTATCGCGAGTTTTTGCGGCGTCTGTTTGAACCGATGCGTGAACGTTTGCCGGCCTCTGCAACAGGCCTCGATTTTGGGAGCGGCCCCGGCCCCGCTTTAAGCTGTATGTTTAACGAAGCCGGCTTAACCTGCCAAACATATGATATCTATTACGATAACGTGCCGGAGCGGTTAGCCGTCACTTACGATTTTGTCGTGTGCAGTGAAGTCATCGAGCATGTCGCGAAACCTCTCGAGGTGTTCCAACAGTTGCTTAATTGCCTTAAGACTGGCGGATTACTCGGCGTCATGACACAGCGCTGGACGTCAACCGACCGATTCCCCGGCTGGGGTTATCGTAATGACCCAACGCACATCAGCTTTTTTCATGAACAAACTTTTGCATATTTAGCCACAAAGTTTGGCTTAGAGCTGACTATTTACCCACGTGATGTGGTAATTTTTAAGAAACCTCAAGTAGCAACTAAGGATAGCAACGCATGACCTCGCATTGGCAGCAACGCCGCTCGGGCGGCCCATCAAATAGACCGGGCGATTTACGCACACCATGGCAACGGGATCGTGCGCGCGTGTTGCACTCTGCAGCATTCCGACGATTACAATCGAAAACTCAAATCATGAACGTCGGTGAAAACGACTTTTATCGAACCCGACTCACTCATAGCTTAGAGGCAGCGCAAATTGGTGCTTCGCTGATCAATCAGCTCCAGCAAGTTTGTGCCGAGCACGAAGCACAGTATCTGCCTGACTTAAATCTCATGGAAACGTTGTGCCTAGCGCACGACATTGGCCATCCGCCATTTGGCCACGGTGGCGAAGCCGCATTGCACTTTAAAATGCTGGGCTCTGGTGGCTTTGAAGGCAACGGCCAAACGTTTCGAATTGTCGGTAAACTAGAGGCCTATCATCCTGAACACGGAATGGACTTAACTCGCCGTTCACTGTTGGGTTTATTAAAGTATCCGGTGTTGATGCCAGCACTTGAGGCGCCGAAAAATATTTCACACCCAGGCAGCTTAGCAAAATGGAAGCCGGCAAAAGCGCTCTTCGCCTGTGATTCTGATCTACTCGATTGGGTGCTTGAGCCACTGTCTACTGCTGACCGTGAATTGTTTCAAGCGGTCGATAAACTCGCTGAAGCACCGTGGCAAAAATCCAAACATAAGGCTCTGGATGCGTCACTCATGGAGTTGGCCGACGATATTGCTTATGGCGTTCACGATTTAGAAGATGCCGTGGTAACCGGTACGCTTAGCGAGAGCCAATGGCATGCGCATGTCGATAAAGTGATTGACCAATTGCCAACTGAGCTAGCGCAGCTGATGCAAGAGCTCGGCGAGCAGCTGTTCGCCCGCGAACATCACCAACGCAAGAATGCCATTGGCTCATTGGTGAATATTTTTGTCACCCAGGTTCGGCTAGAAGAGGTTCTGCCCGAAGCTAATGAACCATTGATTCGATATAATGCGACGCTACCTGATGCCGAAGCTTACTTGCTGAAAAGTCTAAAAGATGTGGTGTTTGAACACGTCATTAATGAGCCATCGATTCAACAGTTACGGTATCGTAGTCAGAATATGTTGCTTGATTTGTTCACTGCGCTGCACACCGAGCCGCTGCGCTTATTACCGCGCAATACGCGTGAACGGTGGCAAAAGGCATCGGCGGAACAAGGGCAGCAAGCAGCCGATCGCATACTGTGTGATTACGTTGCCGGTATGACTGATGATTATGCTGAACGTATGTACCGCAATTTATTTGTGGTCTAGCCACGTTAATAAATCGCTCAGCGGCAACGGTTTACAAAGATAGCGCAACGAAAAGCACTAGCGCCAGCCCTATAATAATTCCGCCTGAATAATGCTCCACCCAATTATTTCCTTAATGCTGTGATGCTAATCCGAGCGGTGACTTGCGCGAAAGGCATGCCAAATAAGACCGACACCTATCAATATGAGCCCAACATACAATATTTGCAACTCAATAAATGCCGCTAACGACAAACAACTTATTAATCCTAAAACAGAAATCCAACGTGGCACGAAGCGCTCCTCAGCTTTGACTCTTAATGCAGCCAAGTTGGTAATGCTGTAATACACTAAAACGGTAAACGCACTAAACGACCAAGCTATCTTCAAATCGCCGCTGATCACAACCAGTAACATCACAATAAACGTGACCCATACCGCTGTTGGTGCAGACGTGCGTTGCTGATTCAACTGCGACCATTGTTTCGGTAAGTCACCGCGGCGCGCCATCGCTAACACCACCCGCGAAACTCCTAAAATAAGATTCAAAATGACGCCACACATGGCTATCACGGCACCAACGGCTACCAGTTGTCGCCATACACCAGATGGCAGTAAATTTGATAATACGAAATCGCCACTGCTGGTAAGCGGCAAGTAATGTAAAATTCCCCAACCAATCAACGCATACAACAGCGTGACAACAACTACGGTGGCGAGAATAGCGCGAGGTATCACATGGCGCGGGTTTTGAACTTCCTCACCCATGGTCGCAATGCGTCCGTAGCCGGTGTACGCCACAAATAATAAACCAGCGCTCGCCAGAAGGCTTCGCCAAGTTGGCTCGTCTGCAATCCCCACCTCAGGCATCGGCCTGTTGGCGCTTACCGCCACGAATACCAGCAACGCACCAATTGCTAGCGCAACTAATATAGCATTGGCACGATTCGAACGGCGCAGCCCGCCTAATACCAACAGTGTGAATATCAGTAAGGTTATACCAGCAATCACTTGCACCAACCAACTAGGGCCGGCAAGCCAGTTTTGTAGCGCAACACCAACCGCTAATGCCGCCGTTGCAGCACTGGCACTTTTCGCGAGCACAAACAGCCAGCCCGCGGTAAAACCAAGTTGCCGATTTAAAAACTGATAACCATACTCATAAGTTCCGCCACTAACGGGGTGAATTGCAGCCAGTTGCGCGCTAGATAAACCATTAAACGTTGCAACGACGGCGGCAATCAGCAATGCCCAGATTATCCATGAGCCGGCCAATTCAACGCCGAAACCAATACTTACAAACGCACCAGTACCAATAATTGAACCGAGCCCGAGTAAAATGGCCCCCCCAAGTGATGTACTACGCATCAATTGTTGCTGTGGTTGATTCATGGTTTACCCTTTTTGGCGATTAATCGAAGCGGCAATCTTTAGCAATTTCAAAACTTCGTAACCGCGCACTATGATCATACGCATGACAGGTCAAAATTAGTTCATTCACACCGGTCGCTTTTTTGAAATCGCGTAAATATTGGTGAACCTGCTCAGCTGTGCCCGTCGCAGAATACTTCAGCGCATGATTAGCAGCGGCTAATGCCATAGGGTCAACTTTATCTTCAATATTATCGATAGGTGCGGGTAATGGGCCCGGATTCCCTTGCCGTAATGCCATAAATTGCAATTGCATGGAACTCTTAAGGCGTTTTGCTTCTACTTCGGAATCGGCCGCAAATACATTTACCGCCGCCGCAACATAAGGCACAGCGAGATAAGCTGATGGCTTAAAGTTGTTGATGTAGGCCTCGATTGCCACGTGCAAGTAATCAGGCGCAAAATGAGATGCAAACGCATAGGGCAAACCCAATTGCGCAGCTAACTGGGCACCAAACAAGCTTGAGCCTAATAACCAAACTGGTACCTTAGAACCTGAACCTGGCACCGCTTTAATTTTTTGTCCAGGTTGTGGGTCGGCCAAGTATCCGAGTAATTCTTGGACGTCTGCCGGAAAGTTATCGGCGCTATCATAGCTACGGCGCAAAGCACGTAACGTCGCACCATCGGTGCCAGGTGCTCGCCCAAGCCCAAGATCAACGCGCTCTGGATATAAAGCCGCTAAAGTACCAAATTGCTCAGCGGCAATCAGCGGCGCATGGTTTGGCAACATGATACCGCCAGCCCCAATCCGAATGGATTTCGTCTGCGCACCAATATAGGCAAGCGCAACCGCTGTTGCCGCACTGGCAATACCGGTCATATTGTGATGCTCAGCCATCCAATATCGATGATACCCCCAAGCCTCGCAATGCTGGGCTAGGTCAGCGGAATTGAGTAACGATTCACGCGCGTTACTACCTTCGGTAATTGGTGCTAAATCTAAGACAGAAAGTACAGCCACAACAGCTCCTGTAACTACTTCTTGGTGAAACATTTTAGTATGCTAACAGACAATGATGTCATTTCTTATAAAGGCAAATAAATATGCAGTATTGGCTGATGAAAACCGAACCGAATGAGTGCAGTATCGACGATTTTGCCAACCAGCCAAGCGAGGTGATTCGTTGGGACGGTGTGCGTAATTACCAAGCACGTAATTTTATGCGAAACATGCAGATTGGTGATGAGGTTTTTATTTATCATTCGAGCTGCGCCCACATTGGCATTGCAGGCATTGTGCGAGTCACTCGCTCGGCATACGCTGACCCTAGCCAATGTGATACCGAATCACCCTACTTCGATAGCAAAGCAACAAAAGAAAAGCCCCGTTGGGATGCGGTGGATTTACAATTTGTGCGGAAATTCTCGCAAATCATCTCACTCGATAAGCTGAAAACATTACCCGAGTTAGCCGAAAATTCACTGGTAAAAAAAGGAAGTCGTTTAAGCGTAGTGCCGTTTAGTAAAGCGGAACGCGATGCTGTGCTACAGCTCACTAATCAGCAATAAGACTGCAGTTACGACCTTTCGATTTGCTCTGATACAAGGCATTGTCCGCCAATTTTAATAGCGTATCGGCGCTGGCACTAGATTCTTTGATAACCGCTACACCGGCACTAATGGTGACAATGCCTGCGACCGTATCGGCATTCGGTATTGCCAAATCTGTGACTGCGGTTCGAACCCGTTCAGCAACCTGCAGGGCTTGTTTACAGGTTAAATTCGGTAATAACATCACGAATTCTTCACCACCGTAACGAGCAACGACATCAGCCGCGCGCTGTGCATGCCGCGACAAGACTTGCGCAACGCGCTTCAAGCACTTATCTCCGGCGGTGTGCCCGTAGGTATCATTGAACGTCTTGAAATAATCGATATCAAAATAGATTAAAGCCAACGGCTGATTATTTCGTTTCGCACGTTCAATTTCTCGTTTCAGTGCATCATCGAAATAACGTCGATTTGCCAGTTGCGTGAGTTCATCGGTAATCGTTAACTTTTCCAATCGCCGCATGGCATCGTTCAACTGTGCAGTGCGTTCTTGAACCTTTGCGTCGAGGTATTGATTAATCATCAATAGTTCGCGCTGGGGGTCAATAAAATCGGTTAGATTATGTGAGGTACCCCAAATATGTGTCACCTCGTCTTCGGCATCAACAATCGGTACTAAAAACGTGCGAAATAAATACTCTTTGCCATTGATGACCGGTGTCTGTTCAAATTCCAATGGCATCTTGTCAGCCAAGCATTTATGGTAACCATCAAGAATGCCATTGGGATACTTGCCCGACGCGACAAGCTCAGAGAATTTAGTTCCTGGCTTTTGCCGCGGGTCCAGTGCGAGTGCTGCAGGGTTTGCGAGAATCATCTCGAAATCGTCAGCAATAGGCTTGCAAATCCAAAACGGATTTAACGACTTTTTCCATAATTGTTTGAAAAATAAATCCAGTTCTTCTGGATGAAATGGAACCTGCTTCACTGCCGCGCTCTCTCGTTGACTAAACAATTTTTATACATATTTTTATTGAATTTAATACATCACCCTAATGTAGTACAGATGCTGGAGAATGCCATGCGACAACTTTTGACCGTAATTATGCTAGCCCTTTGTTTTCCTGTGATTGCGCAGGAATCCAAGCAACAAGAAATTACCAAAACTTTACATTGGTTCATGGAGGGAGCGAGCATCAACAGCGCATCTGTTCATGACGCATTCTGGGCAGATGAACTCGTTTATACGAGTTCAAGCGGTAAACGTTTTGGTAAAAGTGAATTGATGGATGGCGTTCGCAGTGGTGGCGAGATCACCGAGGAGCCATTGACGAACTACTATACTGCGGAAGATATTCAAATCGCATTTTATGGTGAGACAGCGGTGATTAATTTCACTTTAGTCAGTAATACCGATAATCACGCTGGTTATTCCCGCGAGACCTTTCTCAACAGCGGCGTCTTCATTCAACGTGACGGGCGCTGGCAAGCAGTGAACTGGAACGCCACACGCGCCAGCAACTAATGCTCTAAAAATTCGGTGACACGTTGTGCCGCTTGTTGCGGCACTTCAACCATCGGCATATGGCCGATACCATTGAAAATCGTTAACTCACTTTGACGAATACCTTGATGCCATAAAGGTGCAGCTGATGGACTCAGTATCCGATCTTGGTCCCCCCAAATAATCAGCGTCGGGACGCGAATGAGTCCTAATCGATTATCCAACTGATCATGGAAACGAAAGTCTTGTGCAATATGTGCATAGTTTGCTTTGCGCTCGCGATAACGCTCTGCCATGCCCCGTAATACAAATTGCGGCACAAACGGTGGCTGCGCCATGGTACGGTCATAAAACTCAAAGAACTCAGCCGTGGAGTCGATTTCGAACAATGACTCACCACGACTAAACATCTGTTCAGTTTCAGTCGGTTCAGGTGGCGTAACACCAGCCGGATTAAACACGACAATTTTGTGCGTTTTGAGCGGATACATAATGGCAAAATTAGCCGCAATCAGCCCTCCCATCGAATTACCAATAATGGTTGCTTGTTCAACATTCAGCGTATTCATCAACTGCGCAATTCGATCCGCCTGCGCAGACGCTCGATACGACCAGCCACTGAAATATCCGGTTTCGCCATGCCCTGCTAAGTCAGGAATAATTACGTGATAGCGCTTGTTTAGTTGGTTTGCAAATCGCAGCCACAACTCTTTCGATGCCGTGTAGCCGTGTAATAAAATCAGCGTTTCATCAGCATTGTGCGCATTGCGTTCATATATCGCCATTTCCATGTCATCAATGCGCACAAAAGACTTCTCAAAACCATATAACTTGGCCTCTGCGGCACCAACTGCATCATAAAACGCCAGCCCAACGCGCGGGTGTAATGAAGCCAGCCATGCGGCGAAACCCAATACGAGAAGCGTAACCAGAAACTTTTTCACGATGACTCCTGCATGCTACTTGGTGGTAAACAGTGATGTTGTGGTTTAAAACGTCGCGCCATAAGACGATACACAAAACTAAACCCAGGATACATCGCAATCACATGACCACTTTTGCTTTTGTACCAGCTATTGCAGCCACCACTATGCCAAACAGTTTTACGCATTTCACGATGAATCATGGCGGTATAGTCAGCTTCCGCTTGCTCGGAAACTTCAATCACGCCACCCTGTTTATCGGCGAACTTTAACGCCCGCATTATGTATTGCATCTGCGACTCAATCACGAAAATTGCAGATGTATGGCCAATGCCGGTATTCGGGCCAGTCACTAAAAACAAATTCGGAAATTTTGGTAAGGTTGTGCCTAAATAAGCGCGCGGATATTCATGCCAAAATTCGCGCAGAGTCGTGTCATCTCGGCCGATTATCTCGTAGCCAACAGCGCCGTCTGTCGCATCAAACCCTGTTGAATAAACAATTAAATCAAGCTCAACCTGATTCCCTTGTGCCGTGACGATGCCAGTTTCGGTAATTTCGGCAATGCCATCATCTTTATCATGTAACGTGACATTGCTTCTGCTGAGCGCAGGATACAGCGTGTTGGACACAATGATGCGCTTACAACCGATGGTGTAATCGGGTGTTAGTTTTTGACGCAAGGTTTCGTCAGGAACTTGCGTACGCAAGTGCTTTAGTGCCGGCCGTTGCGCAAAAAAGCGCATTAATCCGTGCGCATATTTGAACGCAAAGACTCGCCATTCCAGCGCCCAATAAATGGTTTTGCGTAGCGCATGATAAATTACCTTATTACCAAGCAGCTTACATACCCACGGTGAAAATGTTCGATCGGGGCGGGGTAATACCCAATGCGGCGTGCGCTGAAATACATGTAACTGCGCGACCTTATCAGCTATCGCTGGAATCACCTGTGCGGCGCTTGCGCCGCTACCGATAACAGCGACCCGCTTGCCTCGGTAATCGTAACTGTGGTCCCAATTATTCGTATGAAAGCTTTTTCCCTGAAAGCGTTCACGCCCGTTAAAATTTGGAATAACCGGATTACTTAATGGTCCTTGCGCACTAATCACATAACGCGCATAAACAACGTCACCGGCTTCAGCTTCAATGCGCCAACAGGTTTGGTCATCTAACCAAACAATGCGTGTCACATTAAAATTGAGAATCGTCTTTTCACGTAACCGATATTTATCAATGACGCGATTGGTGTATGCCTCAAGCTCTGCTTGCTCAGCAAACATTTGTGACCAAGCTTGCGGTTCAGATGCCAACGAGTAAAGCGGCGACTGCACATCAACTTGTGCGCCAGGGTAACTATTTTGACACCATGTACCGCCCATAAATGGGCGACGCTCAAGCATCACAAAGTTATTCTGGCCTTCTTTCAACAAATGAATCGCCGCACTTTGTCCGCCAAATCCAGTGCCGATAATCGCAACGCTAATGGGTTGTTGCGGCGAGCTTTTCGGAGCTTGTTGCAGCAAATTACACCTTTGCCGACGCGCGTGAGTTAATTCGGTCGAACCAAGCTTGTAAGTAGGTCTGCTCGTCTTTAATACGCAATTTTACAACACGCGCAAACGCAACCGTTGCAAACGCGTTGATATCTGCCGCAGTGAATTCATCACCGAGCAAATAGGTATTGGTTTTAAGATGTTCGTTGAGGAATTCTAAAAACTTCTCAGCCGCTCCGAAACAATCTTGCCCATAATCTGGGAAGCAATTCATGCGGTCTTTAAAGTAACCTGAGGTGTGTTGAAAGCACATGCCAACTGGCGTCATTAAATAAAAATCAACCCAGCGAAGCCACTGCTCAATTAACGCCTTTTGTTTTGGCGTATCACCAAGTAACTTCGGAGTTTCTGGATGTGCTTCTTCGACATAGCGACAAATCGCCATGGTCTCGGCCAAGCTGGTGCCGTCATCGAGTACCGCAACCGGTACCTTTTTCATCGGATTCATGGCGACAAATTCAGGTGTTAAATTCTCACCTTTGGCAATATCAACTTGAATGAATTCAACTTGTTCGAGTAAACCTTTTTCGGCCAAAAACATGCGCACACGACGCGGATTCGGTGCGGTTGCGGTTTCGTAAATTTTCATGGTGTGTTCCTGTGTGTTCTAACGCCTGAATAGAACACACAATGAAACAACTTGAGTAACAACGCAAGCGCTTGTTTTTGTGGTTTTATGTCTTTCTGCGTGCGCGTTTTTTCCGGCGTTGCCACCACACGTAGGTACCTGTTATTGCCAACAGTAACGGTGTAACGCCGACGATACTCCAGATAATTTTTACCGTTAAGCCGCCGAAAGTACCAAAATGCAATCGGCGAAAGCTATCAAGCGTTTTCGCGCCAACACCTTGCTCATTCAGGTTGTACGTGCTCAGGTACTCTCCCGTCTGCGGATCATAATTGCTCACGCTACCATAATTACTCAAAAGCGGATTCGCGGTTGGCGCACGCCCAAATACCGTAAACGGTAATTCCGGCTCATACGGGAAGAGTAAGTACGTTGGCGTAAAGCCGTCGATACGTTGCTGACTATCCGCAACTAACGTGTCAATATCCAAATTTGTATGATAAAGGCGTTCGGTCATCACATGGTGCTCGGCACCATCGGCATGCTCCGTCCACTCTTCATAGAAAATCAGAATATTGTAGTAGCCTCCCGTAATTGCTAACACCAACAGCACTGGCGAGGCGAACGTACCAGCCATTTTGTGCACATCGCTAAACACCGCAAGCAGGCGTTGATTCCAACGTAATGTAAACAGACGTGCCCAAAAGCGTCGGTACATAATGAGCCCTGACACCCCCATGAACAATAAAAATAGCGACAGAATAAGCCCAATAATCAAACCAAGGTGTTCGGGCAAATGTTTAAGATCGTTGAGCATCAGCGTGTAGTGAAACTCAACCAGCCAGTCGGTCAAGTAGTGGCCAGTTGTTTTCGGCTGACTCAACAGTTCTCCCGTGTATGGATTCAAATGAGCTTTGTGCCATTCATCGGTGCCGCGCTTAATCACAAAGATACGGTCGGCTTCATCATGACCAGCCGGGAAAATTTCCCAACTTCCAAATTCGTAACCCGGCAACTGTGCGTTTACCTTGGCCGTTAATTCAGTCAACGGCAACCGCGGTTGTTCGGTGGCAGGCAACGTTGCAACCGACGGTAGCAGCAATGCATCAATTTCTTTTTTGAAAACTAAAATGCTGCCGGTTAAACAAATAAGAAGAAAGGGGAGCATACAAATGATCCCCGCCCAACCATGCCATTTATGGAGAGTCTTTCGCATTGTTGGTTAAACCTTTAAAACGAGTAGCTTAATGTCGCTGAATAGTTGCGAGGTGCGCCATAGTAGCCTTGTGTGGCCCACAGTAGGCTGTTGATATATTTTTCATCGGTCACATTATTCGCATTCAATGACACCAACAGCTTCTCGTTAACTTGGTAGCTGGCCATCAAATTCAAGCGTCCGTAAGCGTCCTGAGTGGTCACAATCGTTTCGCCTGCGTTGGCATAGCTTTCACCAACGGTACCTTGTACACGCGAGATTGTGTCCTGCCACTGATAGCTCACGCCAAACTTCCAATTTTCAGCGAACATTGGACGATAAGTGAGCGCCCCACGGAATAAATTTTCAGGGGTGTAATCTTCAACGGTTGTATCACCATCAAGTTCAAACACGCTTGCCGCAATACTGCCTTGCAGACCCGGCGCGAGTTCACCCGAAAGTTCTACTTCAAAGCCGTTGCTGGTAACGCCATCGGCTGCGCGATAAACAGTTTCCGGTGCATTAGTGTTTTGATTTGTCACGGTGCCGTCGCCAACGGCTAGATTCTTCTGCGTCACGTCAAAATAAGCGGCTGACAACAAGGCGCCACCATTAAATAATTCGGTTTTAATACCAATTTCGGCAGTTTCACCTGTCAATGGTGGTAGTCGATTAAATTCACGATCGCGCAAGTTTTGTGCTTGGAACGTTTCGGTATACGACACATAAACTGTTGTCGCGTCGTTGACGTTATGAGTTAAACCAAAGTACGGAATAAATTCAGCATCATCGCGTGATTGATCAACACCATAACCAATGCCGTCGGTTTTGAATTCGTTATAGCGACCGCCTAGCAGTAATTTTGTGTCGATACTTAAACTGAAGCGCGCTTGCGCATAAATAGCTTTTTGGGTGTTATCAATTTCACTACCTGCTAAGCCATCAGTGAATTCAGGAAATGGCGTGTTACCGTCCCAATCTTCCAACGCAGGCATTGCTGGGAAACCGTTTCCAGTGTGAAAGTCATACAACGACGTATCGATATAATCTAAACGAGCATAGTTTGCGCCCAAAACAACTTCGTGCTCTAAACCACCGAGTTCAAAATGGCCTGACACATAGGCATCTACGGTGTCTTGTTGGTCATCCAAATCATACTCGCTACCATAGCCTAATAGACCCAAACCAGTCTCCGGGTCTAACCCCACTGAAGGGTCTGGCAGATAGGTATAAAACAAGAAACTATCTTCATCGGTTCGCACTCGGTTATAAGCGACACGCAACGTCCATGAATCATTCAACGCGGACTCGATATCAATAAAACTGCGGCTTTCTTGCACGGTCCAGTTTGACCAATCGGCCGCAATATTTACCGAGCGATCAAAATCCGTTGGTGTTCCATCACCATAGTGTAACGTCACTGCACCCCACATATTGCCATCGGTATCACTGCGATGCTCGCTATGACCAAGGGTGATTAGCGTGTCGCTGGTAGGCGCATAATCAATCACACCATAGACAACCTGTGAGCTATTTTCGTAGCGATCAAGATACGATTCACTATCATCATTCACGACAACCAAACGACCTCTTAACGAGTCCGTTAATGCTCCAGAAAAGTCGCCTTCAATACGTTTCCCTGACCAAGAACTTAGCGTTGCTGAAATACTATTTTGAGATTCGGAAGTCGGTCGCTTGCGCACCAGATTAACAGTTGCGGAAGGGCTACCAACGCCAGTCATGATGCCGTTTGCGCCATGCACAACCTCGACTCGCTCATAAACCGCTGAATCGATGCGGCCATGAGTATTACTGTTAATCAGCGGCAAACCTAAACCGTCCACCTGGAAGTTATTCACTTCAAAACCACGCGACGTGTAATAAATTCGATCGGTTTCAACTTGTTCAACATTAATGGTGGCAGAAGTTTCGAGAATTTTATTGATGTCATTGAGGGCAAAATCGCGGATTTTCTCTTGCGTGATCACGGTCACCGTTTGCGGTGTTTCCTTCACGCTAATATCCAGCCTTGACGCAGATTGTTGCTCGCTTGCAAGGTAACCGCTTTGTTGCTCACCACGAATTTCTAGACGTTCGATGGCTTCGGTGGTTTGCGGCTCGAGCGAGCTTGCGAAAGCTGACGGTATACCCGCCAAAAGAAAAGCTGAAGTTATTGCAGATAACTTGATCACGTCCATACCCCTATAAATGAATGAATAATAGATAGGGGAGCGATCCTAATGCAAATAAGAATGATTCGCAATAGCGTTTTTATGGATTAATTTGTCAGGTATCGAACATGTCCAATAAAGCTGCGGGCAACGGGCCCAAGTGTTTCGGCGTCGCGGAAATTAAGGTAAAAGTTAGTGGTGCGAGTGCCACCACGGTTGAGTTGAATGGGCACAAGAAGACCATATTGCAACGCTTCTGCAATCGCGCGACGGGGTAAAAACGCAAAACCGAGGTTCTTCTGAATGAGCTCGATAGAAGTTGCTAAATGGCTCACCGTCCAGCGCTGTTCAGAACCGAGCCAGCCAATATCCGTCTTTTTCTCAACGCCTGAATCACGAAGGACAATTTGGCGATACTGTTTGAGATCTTCTGGCGTCACGTTTTTCTTTTGCGCCAATGGATGCTGCGCACCGCAAACCGCAATAAATTCAAGCTGACATAAGTCTTCACTGAGTTCGTTCGCGAGGGTAAATGGCGACAATGCGATTTCTGCCATGCCCTTGTTCAAAAGCTCGTTGGCACCGGTCAATATTGTTTCGATGACTTCAAGGTGGACAATCGGGTATTCATTCGAAACTTCAGCTAACGCTTGATAGAGCACGTCTTTCGGAAATGCCTCGTCCACCGCTATTGCAAGCTTTGACTCAACACCTTGCTTAAGATTCTGAGCAACGTTTTCAAGTCGTTCAGTTTCAGCGAGCAAGTAATTAATACGGCGAAGAAGCTGCTGGCCGGCATGAGTCACTGCGGTCTTGCGACCATGCACCTCAATTAACTGCACGCCCAGCTGCTCTTCTAATTTATTCACCGCATGGTGCACCGTCGATTGGCTTTTGTGGACGTGATCGGCGGCTTGCTGAAAGCCACCAAAATCAGCCACTGCTTTAAACATACGCCATTGTTCAATGGTTGAACGCGCCATGCGTGAATCTCCAAAAAGAAAGGGAGCCGAAGCTCCCTTTATACTTACTTTTGTTGATTACTCAAGATCAAAGCGGTCAAGGCGCATGACTTTCACCCATGCATCAACAAAGTCATTCACAAATTTCTCATCTGTGTCGCTCTGTGCATAGAATTCAGCAATCGCGCGAAGCTCTGAGTTTGAGCCGAAGATTAAATCAACCGGCGTCGCAGTGTACTTCAATTCACCTGAGCTGCGGTCACGACCTTCGTAAACACCTTCTTGGCCTTTGGCCGGTGCCCACTCAGTGCCCATGTCTAACAAGTTCACGAAGAAATCGTTCGTTAACTGGCTTGGGCGGTCAGTGAATACGCCGTGCTTCGAGCCACCGTAGTTCGCGTTCAATGCACGCATACCACCTACCAGTACAGTCACTTCTGGTACGGTTAAGGTTAGCAAGTCAGCGCGTTCAACCAATGCTTCT